>Ga0055584_100000116_pt1 | contig 74689 bp, 47 predicted proteins | sample OSDHelmetaG_FD_58716 | JGI IMG/M metagenome (GOLD analysis project Ga0055584, IMG submission 58716) | Pelagic marine sediment microbial communities from the LTER site Helgoland, North Sea, for post-phytoplankton bloom and carbon turnover... | ecosystem: Environmental > Aquatic > Marine >... | reverse complement strand
GACGCGGCCGACGACGACGACGCGGCCGACGACGACGACGCGGCGGACGACGACGACGCGACCCCCGACCCCGACGCGCCCATGGGCTTCTTCGCGGCCATCGAGTGGCAGCCCGACGCTCTGTTCGACTTCCCCGAGGTGCACCTGCACGGCGCCTTCTCGCCCAACATCCACGACTCGCTGCTGTGGGAGGCCGAAGACCCCATCGGCCGCGCGTCCTACGCCGAACACATCGAGCTGTTCGTGCCCTCAGGCATGTGGCCGCTGCCCCCCCTCGGCATCGCCGAGACCTACGACGACGACTCGCTCTTCGTCCAGTTCAACGAGGTGGAGACGCTCGACGCCGGCTTGCACGTGTCCGCGGGCGAGGAGTTCGTGGCCGGCCTGGTCGACGAGCTGGTCGAGGACGGCGACGGGTACTGGTACGACCAGCCCTTGGAGCTGGCGCCCTTCGCGTCGGAGCGCACGGACTTCTCGGAGCCCCTGGACCTGGTTGTGGACGGCGGCGAGGACATCGGCCCGGTCACGATCGCGGCGGCCATCGACATGCCGCCCGACGTCGTGCCCCTGGGCATCGACGTGACCCAGCCGCTGCCGCTGCGCACGGGCACGGACGTCACCATCGAGTGGACGCCCACGGCCGACCCGACCGACTCGATCATCCTGGTCGCCGAGTCGTTCGATCAGGGCACCATCATCCACGCCGAAGACGACTGGGGCTCCGCCACGTTCCTGCGCGAAGAGATCGACCAGCTCGACGGCGAGCGCTCCATCGCGCTGGCCCGCATCCACCAAGACGAGTTCGCCGTCGACGGCCTGGGCACGATCACCGTGTTGTCGCTGACCCGCGTGTTCCTCTACATCGAGCCCGTCGCCGAGTGGGAGGTCGAGCCCGACGTCTGGCCCGCCGGGCAGGTCACCGACGTGCAGTTCTCGTGGTTCGACGGCGAGCTGGACGTGTCCACGCTGACGCTGGACGTCGGCGACGGCGTGGCGTTCGAGGAGCTCGAAGCCGTCGACAGCTTGAACCACACCTTCCGCGTCAGCGTGGAGGTGGATGAGGACGTCGAGACGGGCGTGCGCACGCTGGCGGTGGCCGACGCGGCCGGCGGGGTCGACATGAACCGCGCCGTGCGGCTCGCGGCCGAGCTGCCTCATCAGGGCTTCTGCGAGGACGCCCTGGACGAGGGGCTGCTGCCCGATGGCCTGTGGTTCGGCAACGACGCCGGGCTGAGCGACCACTTCACCAACACGAGCTCCTGCCCCGAGGAGCCCACCGGCCGCGACCAGGCCCTGCCCATTGAGCTCGCTGCCGGCGAGCGCTTGGACGTTGAGCTGCGGATGCCCGAGGGCGTGTGGCCGACGCTCTACCTGGTGGACTCCTGCGACTCGAACGCCGAGCCCGAGTCCTGCGCCATGAAGCCGACGGCGCGGCCCCACCACCGGCTCCGCTACGGCGCCCTGGACGAAGAGGACTGGCTGCTGGTGGTGGACTCGGGCCTGCACTCGACGTCCAAGAGCGACACCGACTACACGGTCGAGGTCCAGCGGTCGGGCCCCTTCGCCGCGTTCCTCGACGACGACTACGCGGCGCGCGGAGATCAGGGCACGCGCACGGTGCGGTCCAGCGGCGAAGAGTGGGCCGACGGCGAGGTCAGCTTCGATCTGGGCAGCGACGTCGGCGTGACGGCGACGTTCGTGGACTCGCGGACGTTCGAGCTGGCCATCACCGTGTCCGGAACGGCCGCGCCGGGCTGGCGGGACTTGATCGTGACCTCGCCGACGGGGACGTCGGTGGTGCCGCAAGCGCTGGAGATCGGCGGCTTCTACTCGACGTCGAGCTGCGCCGGCGCCGAGGCTCTGGACGGCGTGCCCGCAGGCCGCCACTCGGGCGTGACCTCGTTCCCCAGCAGCGGCGACGTGAGTGGCATCAGCTGCCCGGGCGGCGACTTCGGCCCCGAGGTCATCTTGCCGGTGGACCTGCTGCCCGGGGAGCGGCTGCGCGCCAGCGCCAAGCTCGACGGCAAGGACGCCACCATCTACCTGCAAGACACCTGCGGCGGCACGAACCTGGTGTGTTCGGACTGGACCATCAACGACGGCTGGGAGTACGTGGAGTACGACGCGCCGCCGGGCGGGGGCCGGGTGTTCCTGGTGATCGATGGCTGGGAAGAGATCGACGAGGGCTTGTTCGACCTGGAAGTGGAGCTGATCCGATGAAGCGCTTGCTGCTGTTTGTTCTGCTGGTCGGCTGCGTTCAGCCCGGCGAAGTCGAGGAGCCCACGGCGCTGGACCAGGCGCACCACCGCACCGTGATCGCGGGCGGGCTCATGGAGCTGCACTACACCCGGCCCGGGGTGGACGCGGCGACGGCCGAGGACCCGGAGATGGACGACGCCCTGGCGGCGCTGTTCGACCAGGCGGTGTCGACCATCGACATCTCGATCTACGAGTTCAACCGGCAGGTGATCGTGGACGCGCTGGTGGCGGCAGTGCAGCGGGGCGTGATCGTCCGGTTCACCGGCGACGGGGACGAGGAGCACGACCCGGGGTACGAGGCCATGGCGGCCGAGGGCGTCGAGCTGGTGCTGCGGAAGCCGCGGGACCGGATCATGCACAACAAGTTCGTCATCGTGGACGACCGCTGGGTGTGGACGGGGAGCACGAACTTCTCCGACAACGGGCTGGGCAAGAACAACAACCACGGGCTCCTGCTCGACAGCCCCGAGCTCGCCGACGTGTACCTGCAGGAGTTCGACCAGATGGAGTCGGGCCTGTTCGGCCGCAAGAAGACGGCCTTCGACCACGGCGAGAACGTCGTGCTGGGCAACGAAGACATCCAGGCCTGGTTCTCGCCCCGGGACGAGACCCACAACGCGTTGCTGCAGGCCATGAACACCGCGGACACCCGCCTGTTCTTCATGGTGTTCAGCTACACGCGCGCCGACGTCAGCCAGAAGATGATCGACCTGCACAACGCCGGGGTTCAGGTCGTCGGCATCTTCGACGAGTCCCAGGCCCGGGGCCGCTACAGCGTCGACGAGAAGTTGGCCGAAGCCGGAGTGCCCGTCTTCATCGACGGCAACCACAACAGCATCGGCTTCGCGGGCGGAAAGATGCACCACAAGCTGATGCTGGTGGACCCGCTGACGTCGGAGCCGACGACGGCGCTCGGCTCGTACAACTGGTCCAACTCGGCGAGCCAGTACAACGACGAGAACCTGCTGCTCATCAAGGGATCGGAGACCGCGACGGCCTTCATCGAGGAGTTCTGCGAGCGGCTGGAAGAGGCGACGCTGCACCCCAACTACGTGGGGGAGCGGCCGGACCCCTGCGACGGGCTGCTGCAGCCGGTGCGGATCAACGAGATCCTGGCCAACCCCTCGGGCTCGGACTCGGGCCGCGAGTGGCTGGAGATCGTCAACGTCGGCAACTCGCCCGTGGACATCACCGGCTGGACCGTCTCGGACCGGCTGCGTCGGCGCCACGTGTTCGAGCCCCAGATCCTGGGCCCCGCAGAGTTCATCCTCGTGGGCGGCGGCTTCGATGAGTCGCTGACGCCGGCGCAGGCCCCCAGCACCGGCACCTTGAGCCTCACCAACTCGTCGGAGCAGCTCGAGCTGGCCGACGCGACCGGCAAGGTCATCGACAAGGTGGAGTACACCGGCGCCTTGAGCGGCGTCAGCTTCAACCGCGGCAACGACGGGGCCCCGGGCGGCGACTTCGTCTTGCACGACACCCTGGGCGGCGGCGTCGACTCCCCCGGCACGCGCGCCGACGGCTCCGTGTGGGGCGCGACGGCCCTGATCAACGAGGCCATGCCGAACCCCGCGGGCGCCGACAGCGGCAACGAATGGGTCGAGCTGGTGAACCCCGGTTCGGTGCCGGTGGACCTGACGGGGTGGACGATCGGCGACTCGGCCAACGCCGCGCGGCACGTGTTCGAGGCGGGGGCGCTGCTGGGTCCGGGCGAGCTGCTGGTGCTGTTCGACTCGGGGGACCACAGCAACATCGAGGACTCCATCGTCAGCTCGACGGGCAGCCTGAGCCTCAACAACACCGGCGATTCGCTGCGGCTTCACGACGCCGTGGGCGTGCTGCGGGACTCGATCGCGTGGACGACGGTGACCGAGAACGTGAGCTTGAACCGCAGCAACGACGGGGTCGGCGGCCCGTTCGTGGACCACGACACGCTGGGGCTGTTCGACAGCTCGCCCGGCACGTTGATCGACGGGGCGCAGGGCACGGGGCAGGCGCTGCTGATCGTCAACGAGGTGTTCCCGAACCCCGACGGCACCGACGCGGGCAACGAGTTCGTGGAGATCGTGAACCTGGGGACCGACGACGTGGACCTTGGGAACTGGACGCTGGGCGACAGCGTGCGCACCAACCGCCACGTGTTCGCGTCGGGGACCCTGCTGGCGCCTGGCGCCGCGCTGGTCGTCTACGACTCCGGCGACCACTCGGATCTCGCCAACGCGATCGTGAGCTCCAGTGGCTCCCTGTCCCTGACCAACTCCGGCGACTCGGTGCGGCTGATCACCCCCTCGGGCAACGAGCACAGCGTGGCGGCCTGGACGTCCGCGAGCTCCGGCGTGAGCCTGAACCGCTCCACCGATGGGGACGTCGCGGCGGTCCTGGTGCCGCACTCGGACCTGGGGGCGGACTCGTCGCCCGGGACGCGCGCGGACGGGACGGCCTGGGAGTAGGTACTTCGGGGGGAGTCATGGGCGGGAAGCCAGTCACCGACGAGTTCGGGCCGGGGGGGGCGGGGGAGTCCGCCCCAGCTCAAGCGACGCTCACGGCCGCCGCGGAGGCAGCCCTCGACGCTGTCTGGGTCCGGCGGCACCGGGCCTTGTTGAGGACCGAGTCGATCGACGAGCACCGAGGCCGGGCGGCGTTGAAGGCGCTGGCGGCTGAAGCCCAGTCGGCGGGGCGGCTCGGTTTCGCCGTGGGGGTCTGGGCGGACCTGTTGAAGGCGCATCTGGGGGCGAGGCGCCGGCAGGCGCGGGAGACCTGGGCGCGCATCGATGCCGTGCGCGGGGAGCTCCGGCCGGCGTTCGAGGTGGCGCTGCTGCCCCTCCTGGAGTCCGCGCTCGCCCACTTCGAGGCCGGCAAGCCGCTGCTGGACGGCGACGAGCTGGTGGCCGAGGCCCAGCGGCGCTACGCCGAGGCGCCGGAGACTCTCGACGGGTGGCTGCTCGTGTCGGTGCAGCTTGCCGACACCTGGGGGGAGTCGAAGCTGGCGGCCCGGCTTCGGGGCTGGCTCTTCTTCTTCGAGGCCCGGCGCGCCCCGGCCTCGGATGCTGCGGACTGCTGGAAGCAAGCCCGCGACCGAGCGGGGACCGCGGGCGATCCCGAGCTGTCGAAGCTGGTGGCGGCCGAGAGCCCGTCGCGCCCGAAGCCCAAACGCCGGAAGGCCGCGACGTGCTCCAACGCCGCGACGGAGCCGATCGTCGAGGTGCCGGTGGGCTGGTTCCACGGCATTGGCAAGGTCAGCGCGGCGCTCCACCCCGCAGATCCTCGGGCTCGGGTGGACTTGCCGGCGTTGGACGACTGGCTGTCCGCGACCGGCTTCCGGGGCGCGTGGGATGGCGAGTTCTGGGCGCAGGGACCTCGGTTCCTGGAATCGATCGATTGGGACGGGCCCAACCCCCAGCCGTGGCTGGTCGCGCAGATCGCCACCGTGCGCATCGCCCCGCCGCAGCAGTCCGAGCACCCCTCGGTGATGTCGACGCGAGCCTCGGATCCGCCGCGCTGCCCCGGCTGTCGGAAGAAGGTCGCTCGCGCGCGACAGCTGCGAGAGGCCTTCGAGCAGACAGCCGGCCAGGCGCCGTTCGTCTGCTCCGCGTGCGGGTGGTCGGGGACCCTGGGAGGTCTGGACTGGGCGCACTGGATGGGGGCGGCGACCTGCTGGTTGACGCTCGTGGAGATGGACTCGGCCCTGGGCTGCCCGTCCGCGGCGCTCCTGTCGGAGCTGGAGGCGGAGACCGGCGTGCCCTGGTCCTGGACGTGGCTGAGTTGACGCCGCCGCGCGCGGCGCTCAGTCCGCCGGCGCGAACCGCAAGTCGATCGACAGCCGCAGGCGCCCCGGGCCGGTCGGCAGGGCGCCGTGCAGCGCCAGGCCGTCGAAGATCACGGCGTCGCCGGGGTTCAGTGAGCCGCTGACCCAGGTGCCCGGGGGCACCGCCGCCACCCCGGCCTCGGCGTCGGGCCCCGCCGGATGCGGCAGCACGCCGCCGCCGTGGGAGCCGGCCAGCACCGCCAGGGGCCCGTGCGCAACCGAGCAGGGTTCCAGGGGCAGCCAGACCGTGAGCAGGGGGTCCAGGGCGATGTAGGCCCGGTCCTGGTGTGGTTTCGTGCGGTCGCCGGGGCCCCGGACGCGGACCACGTCGCCGCCGGCGGGATCGGGCGGAGACTCAAGCAAGCACTCCAACGCGGACTGCAGCGCGGGATCGTGGCGCAGGGGGTCGGTCGCGGCCGAGGACAGGACGGCCCTGTGAACGGCGAGGCGTTGGGGGTCGTCGGTGCGCCAGCGATCGGTGGGGAGGCCGTCGGGGCCGAGCAGGCCCTGGTCGGCGAGGGTCTTGCGGACGAGGGCCGCCAGTTCGCCGAGGGGCGCTGTGCTCACGAGTGCGCGCAGGCAGACAAATCCGTCCTCGCGGAAGCGTCCTCGCAGCGCCGAGGGGTCGACGAGCAACGCGGCGCTGTCGGTCCAGGGGGTCGTCGGGGGGGGGGAGCTCACGCCCAGGCCGTCCAGCCAAACCAGGCTTCCGTTCGCCAGGAGTCCGGCGGGCAGGCTGCCTCGATCTCGTCGAGGAGGAGCTGGCGGTCGCGGGGACCGAGGTCGGGCCGCATCGAGGCCGCGACGGGCGGGAGGCGCAGCCACGCCAACGTGGACGCGGTCGTCCAGCGGGTCTGGACCGACCAACGCTCGGGTCGCAGGCCGACTGACCGCAACGCTTCATCGAGCGCATCGGGCCCGGGCGGAGCCTCCCCCGCGGGGGGCGCGGACGTTCGCTCCGCGACGAATCGCTGGGCCGGCTCCACGAGCCAGGGGTCGGGGCCCCCGCCGGGCGGGTCGGGCTGGCCCAGGTAGCTTGAGGGGATGGCGAAGATGAGGGCGCCGCCGGGTTCGAGGTGGGCGCGCAGGCGTGCGGCGGCTTCGGCCAATGGACCCATGAGCCACATCGAGGCGCCGCAGACGACCCGGTCGAAGCGTCGGTCCGGCAGTTCGGCAGCCCAGCGGACCCGCGGATCTGCGACCGCGGCCGCGGAGCGCATGGCGTCGGCGGGCTCCACGCAGAGCGCGCGGGCGTCCTGCGCGAGGAGCGGAAGGAGCGCGCGGATCGTGCCCCCGGTCCCGGCTCCGACGTCGAGCACCGTCCGGGCCGAGCCCAGGCGGGCGTGCTCCGCGAGGGCGGCGTTGACGACGTGGTAGCGGTCGAACCGCTGCCCGAAGCTCAGCCACTGCGCGACGGTGTCGGCCCGGTCCCAGTCGCTCACGCGCTGCGGGCCACCGGATCGGGCGCGAACACCGGGTCCTCCAGCAGCCCCATCTTCGCGAGGTTGTGTTCGGCCTTGAACACCAGGCACTCGCGGATCGCCTGCCGCGTGGCGTCGTCGTATCCGAAGAAGTCGAGCTGCAGGTTCGCGTCGTCGCGGTAGTAACGGCTGAACGCCTCCCGGTCGGACAGGGGCGGGGCCTCGTCGTAGTGGCTGTAGCGCTCCTGCAGCCACCAGTCGGTGAAGCCGAAGCGTTCGTGGTGGTCCTCGTACAGCGGAGTGCCGGGGAAGGGCACCGCGACGCCCAGCGTGCTGAAGGTGTCGACCAGGGGGGCGATGCGCTCCATGAAGCCCAGCGTCCGGCCCAGGTTCGCCGGCGTCTCCTGGGGGAAGCCGAGCATGAAGTTGGCGGCCGTCTTCAGCCCCTCGTCCTTCGCCATGCGCAGCGCGGCCTCGACCTCGTCGGTGGTCACGCCCTTCTTGATCACCCGCAGGATCTCGTCGTCCCCGCTTTCGACGCCCAGGTTCACGTGCACCAGGCCCGCCGCCTTCATGGCCCGCAGCAGGTCCGGCGTCACCATGGACGCCCGCGTGATCGCGCTCCATCGGGGCTGAAACTCGATCTGCGACAGCCGCTCACACAAAGCCAGCAGCCGCTTGCGATGCGCGGTCAGGGCGTCGTCCCAGAAGGGGAAGAAACGCGTCCCGAACGCGTCGTGGTGGGCCTGCAGCTCGGTGGCGACGTTGTCCGCCGACCGGTAGCGGAAGCCGCGGCCGGTCACGTAGTTCGCGCAGAACGTGCAACGCGCCGGACAGCCGCGGCTGGTCAGCAGCCCGCCCGGGACGCTGGTTCGCCCCGTCGGGTCGTACCAGGCTGGATCGAACAGGTGCTGGGCCGACTGGGGGAACGCCAACCCATCCAGATCGACGATGAAGCCGGCCGACGGCGTGCGGTGGGGCCCCGCCGGCGTCGGCAGGACCAGGCCGGGGATGTGGTGCAGCGGCTCGCCGGCGCTGTGAGCCGCGATCAGCCGCGCCACGGTGTGCTCCGCTTCGCCCACGACCGCCACGTCGAAGCCCTGGCGCAGGGTCTCTTCGGGGCGGACGGTGGTGTGGGCCCCGCCGGCGATGAGCAGGGGACCGGTGCCGACGAGCCGGGCCACCAGCCGGTAGGCGTGCCACACCCAGCGGGTGAACAGGCCCACGCCCACGACATCGGGGGCGAACTCTTCGATGGCGGCGAGGATGGTGTCTTCGTCGCCGCTGAAGTGGCGGGCCGCGGCGTCGATGACGCGGACTTCGCACCCGGCGGCGAGCAGCGCCGACGCGACGTATTGCTGGCCCAGCAACGGCGCGCCGAGCCGCTCCGGCGACGGCGGATTCAGCAGCAGGACCCGGGTTCCGGAAGTCACGAAGGCGTGGCTACAGCTGCTTGCTGGGCACGTTCGGTTCGCTCGGGAGCGGGCGAGGGCCCGGGATCTGCGTCACCCGGAGCACGTGCCCGGGGGTCGAGATGTTGTCGCCGGCGACCACTGGACCCACCGGCACGTAGGGAGGAGCGAACGTGGGGACGGGGCCGCCGCCGAGGATCCCCTCGACCATCGCCTCGACGTTCCAGTCCTCGACCCGCTGACCGACCCGCCACGCGATGGCGTGCACGAGGATCGGCGTGGGGTGGCCGCCCTTGATCGGGCCCTTGCCGATCACCGCGTCCGACAGGGCGTCCTGCAGGCTCGAGGTGAGCTGGCTGTAGCCGGCCGAGGCGTCGGGCTGCAGCGCCACGGCGTCCCCTTCAGCGGGCGGAGCTTCGGGGGCGGCGACGGCGACGAAGTCCGGGAAGGCCTCGGAGTCGGGTAGCGACCAGTCGTCGGCCCACTCCTCCCATGCGTCGGCGGCGGCGCCGGCGAGCTTCGACGCCCCGTCGGCTTCGACGCCCTCGGCCAGCAAGCCGTCTTCGATGACCAGCGCCACGTCGACGGGGCTGGTCAATCGCCCGCCCGAGACGGTGCTCGCCTGGATCGACGAGTCGGCGTACTCCGCCGTGGCCAGCCAGGCATTCCAGCCGGCCACGATCACTTCGCTCAGGGCGTCGGCGTCGGCTGCGAGGCCCGGCGGGCCGCCGGCGGGGGGCCCCTGGGGCGGACCGGGCTGTCCTCCGGGCGCGGCACCGACCGGCGCCGTGATGGCGGTGGCCGTGATGCCGGCGGTCAAGCCGACGAGGACGTCGCGGCGGTTGGGGGTCGTCTTGGGGTCGTCGTTGCTCATGGCGGCGTGCTCCGGCCGGGAGGGTAGATGAGGGGGGTCAGGGGTGTCTGCCGCAATCGCCCGTCGGCGTCGAGGAGCAGGTGTTGGCGGTGGGTGCGGGGGATGCGGGACCGATCGACGCGCGCGTCGGCGTCGAACACGTGGACGACGACCGTTCGGCGGCGCTCGCCGGCGTTGGGCGCGCTGCGATGCCAGGTCCGCGGCTCGTGGGCGGACACGTCGCCGGGCCGCAGGAGGACCTCCCGTCGAGCGGCCTCGGCGAGGGGGCGCTGGGCGGGCCGCAGCGTGGCCAAGCCGTCTACGACTTCGGTCGCACCGGCAAGGTCCGGGGTGGGCTCCGGCCAGAGGTGGCTTCCGTCCAGGACCTCCAACCCGCCAGCGGGAAGCGACTCGGAGCCCAGCGCCAGCCGGAGGGACACGACGGACTTGGCGGGCAGGTAGCCGGTGTACGACGCGTCCCGGTGCCACGGGACCTCTCCGCCGCCGGCCGGCTTGGCGATCAAGACGTCCTGCAGGACCCGAACGCGTCGGCAGCCCAACAGCTGAGCGCCCAGGGCGCCCAGCCGTCCGTCCTGAAGCCACCGCCCCAAGGCGACGTGGCGTCGCCCCGCCCCGGGCTGCTGGGCGACGGGCGGCAACGGCTCGGAGCCGAAGCAGGCGTCGAAGGCGTCGACCAGTGCCGGCAGCTCGTCGGCATCCACCACCCCCGGGATGACCGCCCAACCGCGCTGCCGCAGCGCGTTCCGGGCGTTCACGTGGGCGTTCCGTAGAACTCAGAGACGAAGCCCCGAACCGCGGGCGTCCAGCGCGCCGACCACCGGGCGTTGACGCCGCGTTGCCAGCGCGCGAACTCCCGCAACTCCGACTCGCGCCCGATCCAGTCGCGGTGGGGCAGCGTGTCCGTGGCCAGGGCATGGTGGTCCCCCGCCTGGCGCCACCACGTGGGGTTCGCCACCGCCGCCCCGAAGCGTTCGGCGTACTCGGCGGCGCGCCGGTGGGACTCGGTGCCCGGCAGGGTGAAGAACGTCTGGGCCGACAGCCAGCCGCTGCTCGCTCCCCCCGGCGGCATCAGTTCGCGGATCCAGGCGCGCGTCTGCGCGGCGGTCTCCGGGGTCTCGCCGGGGTAGTTGAAGAGCAGGTAGACGCCGTGGGGGAGGTCCTCGATCGATGCCTGCCTCAGCATCTCGGCCGAGCGGGCCAGGTACTTCGCCGGGTTCGCGGCCTTCTCCATGATCTCCGCCATCGCAACGCTGCCGGTGTCCAACCCGAAATCGACCTTGAACCCGGTTCGTCGGTACCGCGCGAGCAGGTCCGGCGTCACCAGGTCGGCGCGCGTCTCGGCCCAGAACTGCACCGGCAGCTCGCGTTCCTCGAGGCCCTGCAGGAGCGCCTCGGTCCAGGCGCGGTTCGAGCCGAACAGAGGGTCCGCGAATGCGATGGACCGCGGAGACCGGTGCCTGACCACCTCTTCGATGATCGCCAACGCCCGGTCCACGGGCACTCGGCTGCCGGGAGCGCCCCGCAGCGGCTCCAGACAGAACCGGCACCGGAACGGGCAGCCGCGGCTCAGCGCGAGCCAGATGGTGCCCCCGGTGTCGGCTTCGCCGTAGCGGGTCCAGTCGATGAGGTCGGGGGCCGCGGCGTCGACGGGCCGGCCGCGGATGTGGTGGGTCGACTCCGTTCGCAGGGGTCGCTCGGCGCAGAGCCCCCGCAACGCGTGCTCTCCGTCCCCCACCACGACCCAGTCCGCCAGGCCGTCGAAGTCGCTGGGGAGGGCTGTCGCGTGGTGGCCGCCGACCACGATCGGAAGCTCCGGGCGAGTCGCCCGCAGGTGCTCGATGACGGCGACCGCGCCCAGGTAGTGCAGGCTCGTCCAGCACGAGACTCCGATCAGGCCGACGTCGCCGGACAGCGCCTCGTCCAGCGTCGCCAGCGCGTCCGTGAGCGACGGCCCCCGGTCCAGCTCGAGGACGTCGCACCCGCAGAGGTCCGACAACTGGGCGGCGAGGCTCTCGAGGTGGGGCTTGCCCGCGTCGCGGTTGGACCACCACCCCGCCCCGTGCAGGACCGGGGGGGCCACCAGGACCGTGCGGAAGGCGGTCACCCGAGCCCGTCCCTCAGAAGCTCGCCGGGTCCAGTGGATCCGTGCCCGCGGTCACCTCAGCGCCGTCCAGGACCCCGTCGCCGTCGGTGTCCGCGAGGTACGGGTCGGTCCCGTAGATCTCGACCTCGCCGAGCACGCCGGGCAGCCCGTCGCCGTCGGGGTCGCTGGCCTCGTCGTCCAAGGCGAAGTCGTCGACGTACGCCCCGCTGCCGCCCAGCGCGTTGTTGCTGTGCCAGGCCAGGCGCAGCTCGGCGGTTCCGCCGATCCAGGGGGTGAGGTCGATCGCCGCGAGCTCGTAGGTGCTGCCGCTGCCCACGCTGCCGAAGGCGGCCGCGCCCCAGGAGTCGGTGGTGTCGTAGGCCGGCCGCTCGACGTCGATCCACTGCCAGCCGCTGCTGACGCTCCAGGCCTCGAAGTGCAGCCCGTCTCCGTTGCCGGCTCCGACCCACAGCCGCACGGACAGCGTGGGGTTGGCGGCCGCGCCAAGGTCCAGGGGTGGCAGGTACAGATGCTCGTCGGCGTCGCCGAAGTAGTTCCCGTCGAGGTTGGTGGCCCAGACCCAGGAGTCCGTGTGGGCGGCCTGGGGGCCGCTCGTCGGGCCGCCGTGGCCCCACAGGGTTCGGTCGGTGGCCAGGCCGCCGTCGTCGGCACCCAGGTCCCGCAGCTCGCCCAGCGTCATGAGCGTCGACGTCGGTGCCCACGCCGGGTTGGTGGGGGGCGTCGCCGCGGCGACCTCATCGCCGTCGCTGGCGCCGTCGCCGTCGCTGTCGGCCACGTCCGGCTGGGTGTTTGCGTTGGCCCACTCGTCGAGCCAGCCGACCAAGCCGTCGCCGTCGGGGTCGGAGCCTTCCTCGTACACCGCCAGGTCGTCGATGTACGTCCCGGCCCCACCCAGAACGTGGTTCGTGTTCATGACCAACCGCAGCGCGATCACCTGCCCGACCCAGGGGCTCAAGTCGAGGCCCGCCCAGTTCCAGTACGACCGGTAGTTCGTGTCCTGCCAGCCCGCCTGGCCCGTGGTGTCGGTGCCGTTGTAGGCGGGCCGAGCAGGTTCGACGAGCACCCAGTCGGCTCCATCCCACCGCTCGAACGAGGCGGCGTCGCCAGACCCGTTGCTGTTCCACAACCGCAGGCCCAGGGTCGGATCGACCGCCGCCGTCAGGTCGATGAGCGGCAGCATCACCGACTCCCGCGCCTCGCCGAAGTAGTTGCCGTCCAGGTTGGTGGCCCAGACCTGGGTGCCCGACCAGGCGGCGCCGGGGCCGCTGGCGACCGAGCCGTGTTCCCACAGGGTCCCTCGGGTCGCGAGGCCGCCGTCGTCGGCCTCGAAGTCCAGCACCACGCCCGGCGTCAGCACGAAGCCGCCGGGGAAGTCGGCGGGGTTCAAGGGGTCGGTGCCGGCGGCCACCTCGTCGCCGTCGAGTGTGCCGTCGCCGTCGGTGTCGGCAATCGAGGGGTCGGTGCCCCACAGCTCCCACTCGTCCAGCACGCCGGGGATGCCGTCGCCGTCGCGGTCGTCGGTCTCTTCGTCCAGGGCAATGTCGTCGATGTAGGCGCCGGAGCCACCCAGGACGTGGTTGGACCGGAACGCGAAGCGCAGGTAGGCGGTGTCGCCGACGAACTGCGTCAGCGGCAAGGCGGCCCAGGCCCACTGGCTCCGGTAGCCGTGGGTTGCCCACCCGGCGAAACCCAGCAGATCGCTGGCCTCGTAGGCGGGAGTCGCGGGCGCGAGGGACGACCAGCCGGCGGCGGGGTCGAAGTACTCAACGCTCGCGGCGTCGCCCGACCCCGCCCGGGCGTAGAGGCGGAAGGAGAGCGTCGGATCAACGGCCGTCGTCAGGTCGACGGGGGGGAGGTACAGGAACTCCAGCGCATTGCCGAAGTAGTTGCCGGCCGGGGCGGTGGCCCAGATCTGACTGCCGGACCAGGCCGCCGAGGGTCCGCTGCTGGGCGCTGCGTGCTGCCACAGCGTTCGGTCGGTGGCGAGGCCCCCATCGTCCAGCTCGAAGTCGAGCAGGTCGCCGGGCAGCAGCGGCACCACGCCCGGGAAGTCGGCGGGGTTGAGGGGGTCGTAGCCGGCGGCGACTTCGTCGCCGTCGCCGAACCCATCGCCGTCCGAGTCGAAGACGAGCGGGTCGGTGCCGTACTGGGCCAGCTCATCGAACAGCCCGCCGAGGCCATCGCCGTCGGGGTCGTCGGCCTCGTCGTGGGTCGAAAAGCTGTCCACGTAGCTGCCGAGTCCGCCGATGCTGCTGCTGGAGGTGAACGACAGCCGCACCCGCGCGGGGTCGCCGGCCCAGCTGGGCACTTCGACCAGGGTCAGCACGTACTCCGACCGGTACCCGTGGTTCGCCCAGGCGGGGCCCTCCTGCGCCGTGTTCTCGTAGGCCGGGACCACATCGTCGATGCGGGTCCAGCCGCTTACGGGGTGGAGGGCCTGGACCTGGAAGCCGTCGGCGTAGCCCGCCTCCGACCACTGGCGGAACGACAGCACGAGGTCCGCGCCCGAGCGCTCCAGGCCCGGCAGGCACAGCCACTCCTGGAGGTTGTGCCAAACGAGGCCGTCGAGGCCCGTGGCCCACACCTGGCTGCCGTCGTGCGCCGCCGACGGCCCGCTGGTTGGGGTGCCGTGCTGCCAGGTTGTTCCTTCGGTGACGAAGCCACCGTCGTCAGCGTCGAGGTCGAGCAAGGTGCCGAGGGGCACCGACCCGCCGGTTTGTCCGCCCACGACGATGCCGGTGACGTCGGTGTCGACGGCCCCTCCGTCGTCGGCGACCGTCAGCTCCAGCAGGATGCGCACTGGGCAGTTGACGATCGGCGCCACAAAGGTGGCGGCAGGGTCCGAGAGGCTGGTTAGCGTCACCGCGGGACCCTCGAGTTGGACCCACGAGTACGAGACGATCGTCCCGTCGGAGTCGGTCCCGCTACCGGCCAGCTGAACCGTCGCGCCCGACGCGATGTCCTGGTCGGCGCCGGCGTGGGCGACCGGTCCGGCGTTCGCGGGGATCAGGGGCTCGACGGTGACGAGGACGTCGTCGGTGTCCACGGCGCCTTCGTTGTCGGTGACGGCCAGCTCGAAGGTCAGGGCCTCGGCCGCGACGACGTCCGGGGCGACGAACGTGGGGTCGTACACGTCGGCCGCGCTCAGGACCACTGCGGTGCCGGCGGTCTGCGTCCAGGCGATGGACGCGATCGTTCCGTCGGCGTCGGTGGCGGAGCCGGCGAGCTGGGCGAGGGTCGTTCCCTGGGCGCCGAAGTCCACGCCGGCGTCGGCGACCGGGGCGGCATTCACCGGCAGCACCGAGATCAGGACCAGGTCGGACCCGATGGCGCCCTCGTCATCGAGGGCCACCAGGTCGAACGCGAGGATCAGCGGAAGTTCGGTGAGCGGCGCGACGAACGTGGCGAGCTCAGTGTCGCCGTCGGTCAGCAGAACGGGTGGACCCTGCAGCTGCACCCAGCCCACGGAATCCACCGTGCCGTCGTCGCTGGCGGAGCCGGACAGCGTGACCGTCGTGCTCTCGTCCACCTCCTGGTCGGGGCCGGCGTCGACCGTCGGCGCGTCGTTGACGGGCAGCACGACGACGGTCGTCACATCGGCGCCGATCGCACCCTCGTCGTCGGTGGCCGCGAGCCGGAACACGAGGACCTGCGCGGCCGTCACCGTCGGAGCCGTGAACGTGGTGGCGGCGTCGGCGGGGTCCGCCAGCACGACCGCCGGGCCCTGCAGCTGGGTCCACTCTGTCGAGGCGATCGACCCGTCGTCGCTGACCACGCCGACCAACTCGACCGCGGTCTGCTCGTCGACGTCTTGATCCGCGCCGGCATCGACGACCGGGTCCTCGTTGACGGGCAAGACCGTCACGGTGAGGAAGTCGCGCCCGACGGCCCCGTGCTCGTCGGTGGCGACCAGCTCGAAGGTCAGGTCGATCTGCTCAGATGTCGGCGGCGCGACGAACGTCGCGCTGCCTGCTCCGTCGTCGTCCAGGGTGACGGCGGTGCCGGTCGCTTGCGCCCACGCCAGGGTCGCGATCCCTCCGTCGTCCTGGGCCGTCCCGGCGAGCTCCACGGAGTCGCCTTCGAGGACCACAAGCCCGGCCCCGGCCTCGACCGTCGGCGGGCTGTTGAGGGAGCGGACGCTCACCACCAGCCAGTCGGTGGCGCGCAGGCCGAACTCGTCGGTGGCGGTGGCGGCCAGCACCAGATCCACGTCGGCGCCGACCCCCGGGGCCGCAAAGCTGGGACTCGCGCTGTCCCCGTCCGTGAACTCGACGTCCGGCCCGGCCTCGACGGCCCAGGACCAGACGATCGTGTCCGTCGCCCCGTCGTGGTCGACCGCGGTCGCCGAAAGGGCCACCGACGCTCCCTCGTCGACCGCCTGGTCCGCGCCGGCGTCCACCTCCGGCGCCTGGCGCACGACTTCAACGGAATTGGGGCACGCCGCCAGCAGCGGCAAGAGGAGAAGCAGACTTCGCATTCGGTTGCCCCCAAGCGGCCCCTCCAGGCCCGAGAGGGACCATCGGAGACCTGCTCAATCACCCGCCGCGGCGAACTGTACGTCCCGGGCGCCGCCGTGGCACGCGAGGCTCGGGCGGTCTGAGGAATAGCCGGCCTCGCGGGCGGTAGAGGCGGCAGTGCTCGGGGTGGACGATGCTGGGCAAGGCCCGCGATCTGAGGCTGGTGCTCATCGGGGGATGCACCGCACGGGGGATCCGCTGTCCGAGGTCGCCGAGGCCATCGAGATCGAGCGCCGTGCCCAGACCGAGTGGCACCCGACCCGGGTCGATTCTGGCGCGGCCGTCGACCGGGCCGAGAGGTTGTGGCGGCTGCGGCTGTCCGTCGAGGCGAAGTGCGGGCGCTGGCCCGAGGGGCGGGGCGCAACCCGGCGGGCGAACCTCGTGCACATCGGGCAGCGGCCCGCTTGCAGGCCTGACCCCCCTACCTCTGCACGTCGGGCACCCAGGCCGTCGTGCGTCCGCCCACGTCGTCGAACTGGATGCGCTTGCCGCCGATGAAGCCGGCTTGCTTGCCCCAGCGCTTGTGGAACAGCCAGGCCTTGGGGAAGCCGTCCTTGCGGGCGTCGAGCCTCACCGCGGTCTTCACGATGTGGCGGATCTTCAGCCTCAGCGAGTCGATCTCCGCGTCCGTCAGGTCGCCCGTGCGGCGGTGCGGCGACACCTTCGCTTGGTACAGCACCTCGTCGGCGATCCAGTTGCCGACGCCGGCGGCGAACTTCTGATCCAGGAGCAGCGCCTTGATCACCGGGGCCTTGCGCCGCCGCACGCGGGCGCGGAACTGCTCCACGCTGGGCAGGGACTTGTAGGGGTCGAAGCCCAGCTTGCTGATGGGCGGCTCGGCCGCGGGGTCGTCACGCAGCCGGACCTTCCCCAGCCGTCGGGCGTTGGTGAACGCCAGCTGCCCGCCGTCGTCGAACTCGATGCGCAGCTTCGTGAACCGCGGCGGCCAGGACGTGTCCGGCTTCTTGGGCCCGCCCTCCAGGTCCAGGGGCGCGTCCCCCAACGTCCGCAGGTGCCCGGTCATCCCGAAGTGCAGCATCAGCCACGGCCGTCGATCGAGCTCGATCCACAGATGCTTGCCGTGGCGGTCGGTGCCGGTGACCGTTGCGCCGATCAGCAGGTCGGCGAGCTGCTGCGGGTCCGGCTCGATGACGATGGTGTCGGCCGCGACCTCTGCGTCCACGACCGTGCGCCCCACAAACCCGTGGGCGATCTTGCGGCCAAATTCAACCTCGGCGAGTTCAGGCATGGCCGGGTTCTAGCGAGCGCCCAGCCCGATCGCCACCGGCCGGTCAGGGCTCAGGGGGCGCGTCGGATTCGACCTCCGAGTCGTCGAACGGCTCCTCGGTCGGCAAGACGGCGCCGAGCAGAACCCCCCACGCCGGGCCTGCGGCCAGTGCGATCAACAGGCCCGTCAGCGGGGCGACCGATCGACGCCACCCCACCTGGCCGAACATCCAACGAATCGCGGCCAGAGCCGGCACGTAAAGCCAGACCACGAGGGGGAGGATCAAGCCTTCGCTCACGTGTTGCAGCCCAGTGGTGTACAGCACAGAGATCGCCATCGCCGTGGCGGGAAGCCACAGCAGCATCGCCCCAAATGCCCACTGCCAGACCGCCCGGGCGTCGTCCCGGGACTCGGCCCGAACCGGCAGCGCCGCGAGCCGCGACAGGATCCCCACCAGCAGCCCCGTGACCAGCGCGACCAGGAGCGGCAACGCAGCGGACGAGTCCCCGTCGATTGCGTCCATCGCCGCTACGGCCAAGGCCTGAGGATCAAAGTTGGCGCCGCCGTCCAGCCCTCCGGGGATGGCCACGAAGAAGGCCGCCAGCACCGACGCGACGACCACGAACGCGGACGGACTGGCGTACTTGCCCCCGCCTCGGCGCCGGTCTTCGAGCAGGCGCTGCGCCGCGGTCCAGGGCCTGACAGCGAGCACCAGCCACGTGCGGCCGACGTCGCCGAAGAAGTCGCCGAAGTCGGCGACCAACCTGTCCACCGCGCCCGAGAGCTCCCGCCCCCCGTCGCGGGGCGCGTCGCCCTGGTCCGCTCCTTTCCGTTCATCTTCGTACGTCACGATCCCTCCCTCGGGCCCGTTCGTCCTATGGCTCTTCGCTCCACGCGCCCCGCGCCGGCGTCTGCAGCCGCTTCGGCCGCGACACATCGGCCTCGATGCCGTCCAGCAGCTCGTCGACGCAGGCCGTCGTGATCGAGTTGTCCACGGGCTCGTACCGCTGCAGCGCCTCGCGGTGCCCGTCGACGCGCGCCAGGAACCGGGCCACCGACTCGCGTTCCAGCTCCGGCGCCCAGCTCCCGTAGCCCAGCTTCGCCAGGTACCGGCTGTTGAGCTCCTGCTCGAACTGCCCGGCCAACGGCACCGCCAGCATCGGCACTCGCAGGTGCACGGCCTCGCTCATCAGCGAGAACCCGCCCGTCGCGATGCACGCCTTCGCCGTCCGCAGGTCGTCCACGAACCCCTGCTCGCTGAACTCCCGCAGCTCCACGTTCCCCTCGGAGCCCTCGCGATTCAGGCCGTACAGCACGAACCTGCCGGGCAGCGTCTTGAGCGCCGGGAGCAGGTTCGTGGTCGCCGAAGCCGTCTGGTAGACGAGCACGTGGTCGCCCGGCTCGGCCTTCGCGGCCAGGATCTCGGGCCGCAGGATCGGCGGAACCAGCGTGGTCCGGGGCTTGCGCACCGGGGGGTAGAAGAAGCTGGTCACCAGGTAGTGGTACGCGCCGGGGATCTTCACCTTCACGGCGGTGCGGGCGACGCGGAAGTCGAACCCTGCCGACGCCGTGATCTCCGGGTCCAGGTCGCACCGGTCGAGCACCTGCATGTTGTCGATGCTGACGACCGGCAACCGGTGGTTCTTCGCGTAGAGGTAGGCGAACGACTCGTAGTCCGTGAACACGCAGTCGGGGGTGAAGCCCTCTTCGACGATCTTCGTGTAGACGGCGAGGTTCTTGCGCAGCTTGCGCGGCGCCATCTCCAGGTTCGTGACGACGGTCTCCCACACGTCCAGCGTCCCGCCGTCGAACGCCAGCGACAGCCCCTGGATCTCCTCGACGTCGACGAGCTCGTGGCCCGCCAGCCGGTCTTTCAGGAACCCGTGGGCGCGGCTGCTGACCACGACCCGCACGCGGTGCCCGGCCGCCGCCAGGTGCTCGATGATCGCCCGGCTGCGGGTCGCGTGACCCAGTCCTTCGCCCACCACTCCGTACAGGATCCGCATCGCAGCCTCCGGTTGCGGCTCCCCGCCGCGCGGCCCAGCATACGGAGGTGTCGTCCAAACGAACCGCGCTGCTGGTCGTCGGGGTCCTGGTGCTGCTGGCCGGCATCGCCTACCTCGTCGAACGCTCCATCATCACCGAGGAGGAGCGCCTGGAGGCGGCCTGGGCCGCGCTGACCGAGTCGTTCGAGTCCGAGAACGGCGCGACCATGGCCGCGCTGCTGCACGACTCGATGACCTACAAGGCCCAGCGCAACTGGGTTGGCGACGGCGACCGGGACCGCGCCTTGACCAAGCTCGCCGAGTACTGGGGGCAGTCGTCGGACAGCCGGATCCTGACCCGCGAGTTGGAGGCGTTGCCCGGCAAGCCCCTGGGCATCACCAAGGCCAGCGGGAACCTGCGCTTCAAGTACGGCGAGAGCCTGGCGATCTGGAAGTTCCGCGCCGAAGTCGCGTGGATCGACGCCGACGGATGGCGCGTGCGCTCCATCCACATCACCGAGCTCAGCGCCGGGCTGTTCTGAGCCTCACTCGGCCGGGGTGTCGAACTCCGCCGGGTTCTCGAGCAGCCGCTTGACCACCTTCGCCAGCGTCCCGCCCTGGAACCCGTCGAGGAAGCGGTGGTCGATGGTCGCGCAGAGCGTGAGCTTCTTGCGGATGACGATCTCGCCGTCGACGACCGACGGCTGCTCGCGCAGCGCCCCGATCAGCACGTAGACGGGCACGCGGGCGAACGGTGTGGGCGGGGCCCAGCCCTCGTCCAGGCCGAACATGCCGACGGACGTGATGATCGCCGAGCCGAAGGGGTAGCGCTCGACGCCCAGCGCCTTGATGCGCACGCCCAGGGACGAGGCCAACCAGCCCGTGACGTAGAGCACCGGCCGCAGGAGCCACGTGGGCATGAACTTGACCGGCCCCATGGACTTCTTGAACGCGTCGTCCTTGCCCGTGCGCAGCTTCTCGGCCAGTTCGCGCAGCTCTTTGGCGATGTCCGTGGGCGTCTTGTGATCGACGTCGGTGACCTTGGCCTTGGCGAGGTTGTTTCCGCCGTCCAAGGCAACCAGATAGGCCACGTCGACGGTCTTGTGGGGGTAGTAGCGGCCCCACAGGATCTTGCCGTTCAGGCCCGGGGTCTGGCCCAGGGCGCGACCGACGGCAGCGCCGACGAGGTGCGTCAGCGTGACGCGCTCGCCGGTGCGCTCCTTCACATCGTCGATGTAGGCCAGGGCCTCCGTCGCATCCACGGTCAGCTTCCCGTAGATGTTCCCTTCGCGGGGTGAGCTCCAGGTCGCGATCGCGAGCTTCCGTCGAATCGACATCTTCGCCATGGGGGCCTCCGTTGGGCGGCAGCCTATTCCGGCGCCGCCAGCCACGCGAGCACCTCGACGTGGTGGGTCTGGGGAAACAGGTCGAACGCGGCGAGCTCGTCCAGTCGCCAGCCCCGGGCCACGAGCGTTGCCACGTCGCGGGCCAGGGTCACGGGGTCGCAGGCCACAAAGGCGATCCAGCGGGGCGCCAGCTTCATCACCGGCGGCAGCGCCGCCTTAACGCCCGCGCGCGGGGGATCCAGCAGGACCAGGTCGAACTTCCCCTTCAGCGTTCGCAGGGACTGCGCGGCGTCGCCGGCGATCACCGTGAGCGAGAGCCCGGCCTCCGCCGCCGTCCTCCGCGCCGCGTCCGACGCCGACCCCACGGCCTCGATCGACACGCCGGGCCCCAGCCGCGACAGCGGCAGCCCGAAGTTTCCGATGCCGCCGTAGACCTCGCAGAACGAGCTCACGCCTCGCTTCTTCGCGCCCTCCACGACGGCGTCGACCAGGGCCCGGTTCGCGGCGCCGTGGACCTGCACGAAGGCGTCGGCCGGGACCTCCAGCGAGATCCCATCGACCACGGTCCGCTGGGAGCCTCCCCCCGCGAGGGCCCAACCGTCGGGCAGCGAATCCCACGCTGGGTGTCGGGGCGGGCGGTCGAGCACGAACAGGCAGGGGCCCTCGTCGGCGGCCCGCAACTCCACGGAGTCCAGCCGGGCTAGCGCCTCGCGCGGGAGGCGGTTGAGCCAGTCGACGCCGGCGTCCAGGCGCCGGTCGGCCACCGCGCACTGGCTGACTTCGACCAGGCGGTGGGAGCCGCGCTCGAAGAAGCCCACGTGCCCTTCGCGAACCTGGAGGCGAATGCGGCTGCGCCAGCCCAGCTCGTCGCCGGCCGTCACGACGTCGCCGGGGTCGACGTCGAGCCTCGCCGTGCGCCGGAAGGCCTCGACCACCACGGTTCGCTTCCACCGAAGCTGCTCGTCGCGGGGCAGCGCCATCCAATCGCAGCCGCCGCAGCGATCGGCGATCGTGCAGGGCGTCTCGCGCCGGTTGGGGCCATCGAGCAGCAGGAAGCTGCGCACGTGGAGGGAGCGTTTGCGCTCGTCGACCTCCAGGGGTTGGACTACGTCGCCGGGAAGGCCGCCGGGCACAAACGTGGCCCGGCCGTCTTCGGCGCGCAGGAATCCCTGTCCGCCGGGGACCAGGCTCTCGACGACCCAACCATCCGTCTGGGGCTCGCCGGGGCCGCCAACCCTTGGCCCAGAACGGCCCGGGGGCGAATCTTCGGGCCGGTCCGGGCTAGAGTTGCTCTGCGTCATGACGTGGTGCTCATGACGAGGAGGATGCCGACCAGCATGGGGGACCGCGAGGATCTGCCCAGCTTTGGGCGATACCAGGTGCTCAATCTGCTCGGAAAGGGCGGGACGGCCCGTGTGTACCGCGCGATGCGCCCGGGCCCCATGGGCTTCGGCAAGGAGGTCGCGCTCAAGGTCATCGACGGCGAAGCCATCGAGGACGAAGAGGCCCGCGACTCCCTCGTCAACGAGGCGCGCCTGGGCGGGGTGCTGCGGCACCGGAACATCGTCGCCATCGACGAGTTCGACCAGATCGGCGAGACGCTCTACATCGCGATGGAGTACGTCGACGGCTGGTCGCTGGAGCGAATCCTCGACGGCGTGAAGGAGCAGGGCGGCGTGCTGCCGCTGACCGTCATCTGCGACATCCTGACGGAGGTCTGCGCGGGGCTGCAGTACGCCCACGATCTGACGGAGCGCGACGGCACGCCCCTCAACATCATCCACCGGGACCTGAAGCCCGGAAACGTCATGCTCAGCCGCGCCGGCGAAGTGAAGCTGGCCGACTTCGGCACCGCCAAGGCGTCGACCAACGTGAAGGCGACGCAGGTCGGTTTCACCCGCGGCACGCCGGCCTACATGAGCCCCGAGCAGGTCACGGGCAAGGTCCTGGACCGCCGCTCCGACATCTTCACGATGGGGAGCATCCTCTTCGAGATGGTCACCTTCGACATGGTGTTCGAGGGCGACGACCTGATCATGTCGATGCGCAAGGTGCTCGATGTGGACGTGGAGGCCGAGCGCGAGCGGCTGCTCGAGGCGGTCCCCGAGTTCGTGCCGGTGTTCGACAAGTGCGTCGCCAAGGAGCGGGACGATCGCTACCAGAGCACGGCCGAGATGGCCGACGCCCTGAGGGCCGTCCGCGCGGGGCTGCCGCCGGGGCCGGGCGCGGCGGAGTGGCTGCAGCAGCTCGAAGTGGAGCTGCCGGTCATCAAGACGGGCACCTTCGGCACCGACCTCGTTCGCACGCTGAACGCCGCCGCCGAGGCCCGCCGCAAGGCTCAGGAACTGGAGGTCGCCGACTTCGAGGACCTGGGCATGGACGCCCTGACCCAGCTCGGCACCGGCGAGAACCCGCGGCCCGACGACAGCTTCTTCCCCGACGAGCTCGACAACCCCACGATGGTCGCGCCGACGCTCGGCGATCGAGCCCCGGCGGATCGCTTCGCGCTGGGGGCCTCGCCGCCGGTTCAGAACCTGGGCGGCACCCAGCCCAGCTTCGACCCGGTGCCGCCGAGCCCCGACGACTCCCTGGACCCCAGCGGCCTGTGGCAGATCGAAGGCGACGGCGAGGCCAGCAAGCTGGATCCGTACGCGCCGCTACCCGGCTCGCGCCCCGGCTCGCCGCGGGCGCCGGCGCCTCAGCGGTCCCGCAGCGGCTCCTACCCCGGTGTCCCGGCTCCCCGCTCGCGGTCTCGCAGTGGTTCGACCCCCGGGGCCCCAGCCCCCTTGTCGCGCTCGCTCAGCGGCTCCTACCCCGGTGCCCCCGCTCCGCCGTCCCGGTCCCGCAGCGGCTCCTACCCGGGGGTCCCGGCCCCGCCGTCCCGGTCTCGCAGCGGCTCCCATCCGGGTGCGCAGCGCCCCGCTCCCCGATCGACGCCGGGCGTGTTGTCGCCTCCGCCGCCGGAGGCCCCGCGCTCCATGCCCCCGCGGTCCGCTCCCGGTCGGTCGATGCCGCCGCCGCCGAGCGTCCCGCGCACGCCGCCGCCGATGCCGTCGGGAAGCGGCTCTTCCTCGGCTCCTCCGCCCGGCTTCGGCAGCGGTCCGGTCGCCGCGCCCCCACCGGCGGGCGAGGCCTCCGGCGTGTTCGCCGCGCCGGAGCCGCCCGCGGCCGCCAAGCGGTCCAAGGGACCCCTCACCGGCCTCGCGGTCGTCGTCCTCCTCGGCGTTGCCGTCGCCGGGTTTGCCGTGCTTCGCGGTGGGTCCGGCAGCAAGTCGCCCGCTCCCACCGCCGCCGTGGTGCCCGTGGACCTGGCCGCGGTTCCGGCCGGGGCCATCGTCCTGGGCACCAACCAGGACCGCGATGCACGGCCCAGCCGCACCGCGATCCAGGTCCCGGCGTTCGAGATGATGACGCGGGAGGTCACGGTCGCCCAATACGAAGCCGGCTGCGAAACCAGCTTGTTCGGGTCCTGCAAGGACTGGGCGGGCCGGATTGAAGGCCAGGCGGACGATCACCCGGCGGTGGGCGTGACCTGGGGGCAGGCGAAGTCCTGGTGCGCGAGCCACGGCATGCGCCTGCCGACGGAGTCCGAGTGGGAGCTGGCGGCGCGCGGACCGAACGGACGCACGCACCCCTGGGGCGACACCTGGAAGGCCGGCGCGCTCAACTACTGCGACGTCGGCTGCGCGGCCGACGCGCTGCCCGTCCACCACGAGAACGACGGGTTCCCGCGGACGGCTCCGGCGGGGCACTTCACCGCCGGCGCGACGCCCCAGGGCATCGTGGATCTGGCGGGCAATGCGGCCGAGTGGACCCTGGACTGCTGGACCGAAGACCACCGCGCCCGCACGGAGTGGACGGCATCTGGTGCCCCCGGGTGCGATGCCCACGTGGTCCGCGGCGGCGACTGGACGGGGTGGGCCCACCACCAGACCGGCTGGCGCCGCTTCTCCCTGGACGCTTCCGAGCAGTCTGAGCGGATCGGGTTCCGATGCGTGAAGGGCGCCGCCGGCGCCGGCGGTTGATCTGCTCGAAGATCCTGAGATCAGACCGAATCCCCCATCCGGGCCAGCCGCTTCGGTGCCCGCGACAACCCACCTGATCGTGCAACGATCCGGGCGGGACTTGAGCTGAGGAGGGCCACCATGAGCGGATCACCGCGCCGCACCGTCGGCTGGCTCGCCGCGTTCGCGCTGCTGAGCTGCCAGACCGAACCCGATCCCATCGTCGGCTCCCAGCTTGAGGCCCTCAGTGTCGCGAGCAGCCTCATCGCTGCCCCGGACTCGCCGGCCATTGCCTGGGGCGACCCCGATCTGGACGGCCGGCTCGACCTCGTCGTCGCCGAGCAGAACCCCACCGACCTGACCTGGGAAGTCTCGTTCCGCACCAACTACGGCACCAGCATCGACACCGCGCCGGACCCGACTCGGTCCATCACCGGGCAGCTGCAGATCTACGATCTGGCCTTTGGCGACGTGAATCAGGACGGGCACGTCGACCTGGTTGTGGCGACGTCGGCGGCCAACCGCGTGTACCTCTGGGACCCCGACAGCGGCACCTGGGCATCGAGCGTCAACTTCCTGGGCTCGAGCTCCGCCACCTACGACATCGCCCTGGGCGACCTGGACGACGATGGGGACCTGGACATCGTGGGCGTCGAGGGCAGCGGGGAGATCCGCGGTTGGCGGAACACCCAGCCGGCCTCGGCCACGCCGTTCGACCCGGCCCAGCACTGGCAGTTCACCCAGAGCGGCGTCGCCTCGATCGACCTCGGGCGGTTGTTCAACGGCTCGGCGCCGGCAGCCGCGGTGGGGTCCACCAACCTCATCACCATCTACCAGTTCGCCGCCGGCGGAACCGTGGCGCAGGTCGACGTCCTGGCGTCGCCGGGCGCCGGCCTGGTCAACGCCGTCCGTTGGGCTGACTTCACGGGCAACGGCCTGGACGATCTGGCCGCCGCCACCGCCAACGACGGCGTCGCGGTGTTCGAGAACGACGCCAACACCGGCTTCGGCAACGCAGCGCTCATCGGCCCGGCCAGCAACGCGTCGGACGTCACGGCGGGCGACTACGACGGCGACGGCGACCTCGACCTGGCGGCCGTCTACTCGACGACGGTCACGGCGCCCCGCATCTTCGAGTGGGACTCCGGATTTCCCAACACCGCCACGTGGGTGGGCTCGATCTCTGGTTCAGCGACCGCCGCGGCCTTCGTGGATCAGACCGGCAACAACGCGCTCGAGCTGACCTACGCCACGGCCAACGGGGTGAAGTCCCACTCCAACTTCGGCATCGGCATCAAGGCGCTGGGCAACCTGACCGGCGTCGCGGCGGGCTCCGGGGCCTCCCCCGAGGCGTTCACCGCGGGCGACTTCAACGAGGACGGATTCGCGGACATCGCGTCGGCGGTGAAGGCCGGGTCCGACCGGATCGTCGCCGGCACGACGTTCCCGGCCGCCACCGTGATCTGGCAGAGCCCCCAGGCACACATCACCAACGACGTCGCCATCGCCGACGTCGACGCCGACGGCCACCTCGACATCGCGTTTGCGCGCTCGGTCAGCGCCGCCGGTCCGGGCCACGTGATCGTGCTGCTCAACCAGCAGGACCTCTCGACGACCAGCAGCCTGTTCGACGAGTCGCTCCCGTTCTTCGACACGTCGCTGCAGGACTCCGACGACTACAGCGATGTGAAGTTCGTGGACTGGAACGGGGACGGATTTCCGGACCTGCTGGCCACCACCGACGGGGGCACCGGCAGCGAGCTGCGCATCTGGTTCAGCGACGACGGCCTGGGCTTCCCCAACGCTGGACCCGACTGCGCCGTTTCCGTGGGGAACGACGTCATCGAGGTCGACCTGATCGACCCGGCGGCCAGCGGTTTCTCCCACGCGGCGATCCTGACGGACGGGGCAACGCCGACGATCACGCTATACATCAATGAGTCGGGCGGTTGCCCGACGGTCTCCACCGCCCCAGCTCCGGTCTCCGTGAACGACGCATCCAGCTTCGAGTTCGTCGACCTCGGCGCGGACGGCTTCCCCGAACTGATCGTCGGCGTCGAGAACGGCTTCGACGAGATCTGGGAAGTGGACCCGTCCGTGGGCGACTACGTCTTCTCGTCGATCTTCGCCACGCCCATGGGCTCGCGGAGCACCCACTCCGTCGCGTGGGCCGACGTCGATCTGGATGGCGATCCCGACGTCCTGTTCGGAGGCGACGCGAACCAGGGCGGAGTGCGGCTGCACGAGAACGTGTTCGGCGTCCTGCAGTCGACGCCGACGCTTCAGGCGGTCAGCGCCCAGGCCGACCGCTTGCTGGTCTACGACGTCGAGAACGACGGGGACCTGGACATCATCGGCCTGGACCCGGCGTCCCAGGCGGCCTGGGTAGGAACCATCCACCTGGACGATCGCGCCGGCCAGGACTCGCCCACGCGGATCGAGATCGACCCCGTCGCCGGTCCCAGCGGGGCGTGGGCTCCGGTGCCGTTCGTGCCCGCCGACTTCGCCAACGACGACGGCGAGGTCCAGATCGACTTCAGCATCGTCGACGAAGACGGCGACCCCGCGGGTCTGTACGTGGACTACACCTTCGATGGGGGCCAGACGTGGAACATCGCGTCGCTGGTGAACGGCGGCGTCGCCTACCCGTTGGACGCCGGCGGGGACTACTCCGTCGACTGGGATGTGTCGTCGCTGTCGACGTCGACCGACCGCGCGATGGTTCGCCTCGGCGTCCCCGCGCAGGTGTCGCAGTTCCTGCCGGGCCAGATTCAGCGGGGGATCCAGTGGACCCACTCCAACCCGTTCCGGCTCGAGTTGAGTGGGGTGGAGAGCCCGCTGGTCGTCACCGAGTTCATGCACGACCCGTTCGGCACCGATTCGGACCAGGAGTGGGTCGAGATCTACAACGACTCCGACGACGTCGTGGACCTTGGCGGGTGGCTCCTCGCCTACGGCGTGTCCTCCTGGACCGACATGACCGTCGGGCTGAACGGCACCATGAGCCCCGGTGACTGCTGGGTGGTCGGGGGGCCGAACTCGACGGCCGACAACGGGTTCCCCAACCTGCAGATCCCCGTGGCGTTCTCGCCCCAGCTCACGGAGATCGCCGTGTCCACGGACGGCGCCGGTCTGGCGCTCTTCGAAGGGACGGCTTCGGACATCGCCGCTGGGGCCTTGCCCCTGGACGCCGTCTGGTACGGCAATCAGAACACCTGGTCGTTGAACGGCCCCGACGGATTCCCGATGAACCCGGAGATCGGGGGCACCGTGGAGGGCTGGACGAACGCGCGAGACAGCTTCGGCTGGTTCGAGAGCACCATCGCGACCCCGGGTGATTGCTCCCCCTACTCCGGCAACTTCACCTGCAACGACTTCGACACCGACGGCTGGACCGACTGCGACGGCGACTGCGACGACAACAACGGGGCGGCGAACCCCGACGAGCAGGAGACGTCGTCCCTGGACTGCGCTGACGGCTTCGACAACGACTGCGACGGCGCCATCGACGGGGCTGACGGCGGCTGCAACCTCGCCACGGCCGTCAGCTACGGCAACATCGTCATCACCGAGCTGATGATCACGCCCAACGGCGACGCCTCCCAGCAGCAGTGGATCGAGATCGAGAACACGACGTCCCAGGGGATCGATCTGGACGGGTTCAGCCTCGTCGGCAACGGGTCCACCTACGCCATCGCCGAGTCCGCGGTGGTGAACCCCAACTCCGCGGTGGCGCTGTTCGCCCACCTCAACAGCAACGAGAACGGGGGCATCAACCCGTTCCTGTACTGGGAGCAGGAGTTCGAGCTGGATCCCAACGGGGACACGGTGACGCTCCTGGGGCCCACCGGAACCCTCATCGACGAGGTCGAGTGGACATCGGGCTGGGGGTTCTCCACGGGCCACTCGCTTGCCCTGGACGCAAACTCGTTGAATGCCGACGACAACGACTCGTTCAGCAGCTGGTGCACCGGCTTCGGGTTCTACGGCGATGGCACGGCCGGGCAGGGCGGCCCCGACCAGCTCAACGGCGGCTGCACCTTCTTGCCCGACAACGACGGCGATGGGTTCGACTCCAGCTTCGACTGCGACGACGCCGACTCGTCGATCTTCCCCGGCGCCCCGGAGGTGGGCTGCGACGGGATCGACCAGGACTGCGACGGGGGCGACGAACTGGACATCGACGGCGACGGTGCGCTCTGCCAGGGGTCGGTGCCCGACTGCGACGACACCGACCCCAACGTGTTCCCCGGGGCCACGGAGGTGTGCGACGGCCTCGACAACAACTGCGACGGCAACGCCGACACGGACGCCCCCGACGGCGACGGCGACGGCTACAGCGTGTGCGATGACTGCGACGACAACAGCGCGGCCATCAACCCCGGCGCCACGGAGGTCTGCGGCAACTCGTTCGACGAGGACTGCTCGGGCTCGTTCGACGACGTGCCCGACGCGGATCAGGATGGGTGGGGTGGCTGCCTCGACTGCGACGACAACAACGCCAACGCGTACCCCACGAACTCCGAGGTCTGCAGCGGCTTCGACAGCAACTGCGACGGGGCAATCGACGAGGGCTTCGACGGCGACGGCGACGGCGTGACGCAGTGCGGGCCCGACGGCATCGGCGGGAACGCTGACGACGACTGCGACGACGGCGACGCGGGGGTCCTGCCCGGCGCGACCGAGGTGTGCGACGGCGCGGACACGGACTGCAGCGGGACCCCCGACGACCTGCCCGACGGCGACGGCGACACCTTCGGCGAGTGCCAGGACTGCGACGACACGGACGCTGCCATCAACATCCTCGCCACCGAGGTGTGCGACGGCGTGGACAACAACTGCGACGGGGACATCGACGAGCCCTTCGACGCGGACGAGGACGGCGTGACGACGTGCGGGCCGGACGGAGTCCCGGGCACCGACGACGACGACTGCGACGACGACGAGTTCGACGTGAACCCCGGCGTGCTCGAAGACACGGCGCTGGTCTGCGAGGACGGGTTCGACAACGACTGCGACGGCGCCCCCGACGCGGCCGACAGCGACTGCGACCCGTTCCAGGGCGACGACGACGACGCGGCGGATGATGACGATGCGGCGGACGACGACGATGCGGCGGACGACGACGACGCGGCGGACGACGATGATGCGGCGGACGACGATGATGCGGCGGACGACGACGATGCGGCGGACGACGATGATGCGGCGGACGACGATGATGCGGTGGATGACGACGATGCAGCCGACGACGACGACGCGACCGACTCGGGCAGCGAGGCTCCGGGCCTCGTGATCAACTGCCAGTCCAACCAGTCCGGGGGCGGTGGCTCCCTCGCGGTGCTGGCCGTGCTCGCGGTGCTGGGGTTCCGGCGGCGGGGCGCGGTGCTGGCGCTGTTGTTGCTGGCCACGCCGGCGTTTGCCCAGGGCGACGACGCGGAGAAGCCGGCCGACGCAGCGGCGGAGGCCGGGGAGCCCGCGCCCGTCGAGACGACCATCGCCCAGCGCGAGGTGAAGGTCGCGGCCGACTCCTACAAGGTGTCCGAGGGAGCCTGCGCCGACACCGCGTTTGACGCCGATCGCCGCACCGACATGGCCAAGGCCATCGAAGTGGTGAGCCCCGTCTACCGCGAGCTGAACGAGGTCTACGACGAGAGCGGCAAGGCCTACCTGCTGTACTGGCGCGGTCGCCTGGCTCAGTGCCTGGACCAGGAGGAGCCGGCGGCGGAGGACTACAGCGCCTTCCTCGAAGACCCCCAGGCCACCGAGCAGTTCCCCGACCTGGCCAAGGACGCCCGCCGCCGACTCCGGCAGCTGGGCATTCGCACGACGGCTGGTTCGACCCCGGACCACCTCAAGGACGACCCCCGCCTCCTCCTCACCTTCGGCGGCGGCTACCAGCTCGGCGTCGCCAGCCCGGGGGCCTTCCACTACGGCGCCGGGGTCCTCGACATCGGGGTGCGCGTCGCCGGGGGCTTCCACGTCCTCGCCGGCTTGCGCGTCGCCGGTACCGGTCAGTACGACGACCGCTTCGGCACCCAGTCCATCAGCCTCCTGCCGACTGGCTTCGTCGGTGCGGGCGGGCGACTCAAGGGCCCGGTGCGGGTGCGCATCGGCGGCGGGCTCGCGCTGTCCGGGAGCAACGCCGACACGCTCAGCGGCGAGATCCCGGCGACGTCGGAGGAGCGCACGACGACCATCCTGGTGGGGCCGCTGGTGACCGGCGGGGTCGACATTCCGCTCGGAGACTCGCCACTGCACCTGCGCGCGGGCGTGGAACTCGGCTCGCTGAACGCGTCGTTCGTGCTGCGCGGCCTGTTCGGGATCGGCGTCGGGTTCGGCGGGAGCTGAGGCTCCTCAGCGGCGCTCGGCGTAGAGCTTGAGCATCTCGAAGATCGTCTTGGCGATGACCCTGGGTTTGCCGCCCTTGGCCTGCCCACCCTGGCGTGGCCGGTACTCGCTGGGCACTTCGACCACGACCTTCCCCAGGTCCCGGCTTCGCACCAGGATCTCCTCCAGGAAGAACACCCCGCGGCTCTGAGGCTCGATGTCGTCGAAGATCGACGTCCGCCACAGGTGCACCCAGTTGACGTCCTGGAACTGGTGGTCGAACAGGGTGTTGCAGAGCGTCAGGAACACCCAGCTGCTGGCCTTGCGGTACAGCGTGTAGTCGCTGCGGCTCAGCCGGTGCCCGATCACGATGTCCGCCCCGCGCTCGGCGGCCTCGACGTACATCGGGATCTCGCCATTGTCGAACTGGCCGTCGGCGGGCACGTAGATCACGAACTCGCCGTGGGCGTGCTGCACCCCCGTCCAGATCGCCTGCCCCGAGCCCTGGTTGTTCCGGTGCTTCACCAGCCAAACGCCGGGCACCCGCGTGCCGTACTCCTCCGTGATCGCCGCGGACCGGTCGCTGCTTCCGTCGTCGACGACCACGACCTCCCAGGTGAACGGCGCGTCGTGAAGCACGCCACACAGCTCATCGAGCGTGGGCTGCAGCGTCGCCTCTTCGTTGAAGCACGGCACGACGACCGTGACGCGGGGAGCGCTCACGGGCGGCTCTTCGTCAGGACGCAGGGGCCGAGGACGAGCCGGTCGAGGCCGGTGGTGGCCCAGCAGCGGATCGCGTCGTCGGGGGTGAGCACCATGGGTTCGCCGCGGACGTTGAACGACGTGTTCAGCACGACGGGCACGCCCGTGATCTCGCCGAAGGCGGCGATCAGCGCGTGGTAGCGCGGCGAGCCCTCGGCGCTGACCGTCTGCAGTCGCGCCGTCCCGTCGACGTGCGTGATGCCGCCCAGATCCTCGCGCCGATCGAGCCGCACGGAGTGGACCTTCTGCATGAATGGCACGCTGCCGCCGTCGGGCAGTTCGAAGAAGTCGCGGGCGGCTTCCTCCGTCACGGACGGCGCGAACGGGCGAAAGCCCTCGCGGAACTTCACGCGGGCGTTCAGGACGTCCTTGTTCTCAGGTCGGCGTGGGTCGGCGACGATCGACCGGCCCCCGAGCGCTCGCGCCCCCAGCTCCGCGCGGCCCTGGAACCAGCCCACCAGCTGCCCGTCGGCCAGCGCCTGGGCGGTGTCGGCGGCCACGTCGGCGGGCTCGTCCCAGGTCCAGCCGCCCTTGCGCAGCGCCGCGCGGCAGGCCTCGTCGTCGAACGCGGGCCCCCAGCGGTCGTGGTTCCAGCGGGCCCGGTGCTCGCCGCCGTGCAGCACGTGCCACACCCACAACGCCGCGCCCACGGCCGTGCCGCCGTCGCCCGCGGACGGCTGGATCCACACGCTGCGGAACGGACCCTCCCGCTCCAGCCGGCCATTGCCCACGGAGTTCATGGCGACGCCTCCGGCCAGGACCACGTCGGGCAGGCCGGACAAGCGCCGCAGCCGGTGCGCCAGGCCCAGCAGCGCCTCCTCCGTCACCGCCTGGCAGGCGTAGGCCACGGCCATGTGGTGGTCGGTGTGGTGGGCGTCGCGACCCAGCGCCGGCCCGAACGTGTCGGTGAAGAGGTCCGAGACCCGGCCGGGGGTGTCGAGGTAGTGCTCGAACCAGTCCAGGTCGAGCTCGAATACCTTGTCGGCGTCGCGGGCGTGCTCGCCCAGCCGCAGGATCTTGCGGAACGCCTCCACGTGGCGGTCGTCGCCGTAGGGCGCGAGCCCCATGACCTTGCCTTCGCCCGAGTTCGCCCGGAATCCCAGCCACGTCGTCACGGCCGCGTAGAAGCTGCCCAGGCTGTGGGGGACGCGGACTTCGTCGTGCACGACGAAGCGGTGGCCGTCGTCTTCCTTGACCCAGCTGCCCAGCTGCGTGGACACCCGCTCGCCGAAGCCGTCGACGGTCAGCACCGCGGCCTCGTCGTACGGAGACGGGAAGAACGCCGCCGCCGCGTGGCAGCGGTGGTGGGCGATGTAGTGGATCGTCAGCGGGCGGTCGCGGCCCTCGATGTGGACCTGCTGGGTCGTGTGGCTGCTGTCCAGATCGCCCGCGCCCCGAAGCGAACCCAGCAGCCACGACGGGACCATGTGCAGGAAGTCGCCGTGGTGGCGGTAGACGCGGCTGCGGCCGGGGTGCGCGAAGTCCAGGTGCAGCGCCGGGTTCCAGAAGAACGCGACGGCGTCGATCTCACGCAGCGAGGTCCCGCCTTGCTCCAGACACCAGGCGATCGACTGCGACGGCCAGTTGCGGTCGTGCTTCAGCCGGCTGAAGCGCTCTTCGAGCACGGCCCCAACCGTCACGCCGTCCCTCACGAGGCAGGCGGAGGTGTCGATGCCGAAGCTGATGCCGAGGATGTCCATGAGCGCCGCAGGATAGCCGGTTCGGGGGAGGGGCGACCGGGGGGCCGGCCTCTCAGTTCAGCGGTGCCCCGGCGTCCCGGCTCACCATGGCGTAGCGGGCTGCGCAGGCCAGGGAGACGGCGTCGGCGGCGGTGGGGACCGCGACGGATACGGCGCCGGAGATGGGCTCCCGGACCACGGGCGTGGCCTGGACCCGACCGCGGCTGATCATGCCCAGGCGCTGGCCCACGTTGGCTTTGGTCAGCGCCAGCAGCGCGCGGCTGCCGGCTTCGTCCACGTCCAGGCGAACCTGGTGGAGGCCGCCGTGGTGGCCGACGGTCGCGGCCGTCAGGTTCGGGTCCAGCAGCAGCGACTCGGCGCCCAGCAGGTGCCACGCGCCCGGCTTGCCGTCGGGGCCGTTGGGGCCGGGCAGGACGAGCGTGTTCTTGGGAAAGCCCCCCGAGGCGGCGCCGGCGGCGGCCAGCGGGTCCGAGGGCACGAACGGTTCGCGCTTCTTGAGCTCGGCGGCGACCGTTGCGGCGACCCGTTCGTCGGCCCACGCCTGCTCGTCGAAGAACGGCCGTAGCTCCAGGGCGACCCCGTAGCTGGCCGGGTCGCACGCATGGCAGGTGTCGTCGGCCCCGCGGATCTGTCCGTCGGGGCAGCCCCGGTCGCAGCCGGCGAGGAGCAAAACGAGCAAGACGCCCCAGGGGGCTGTGCCGGACCGCACGCGGATCACATGCCCCGGACGCCGGACTCCAGCGCCTTGTCGAACGCGGCTTCGCCGCCTTCGGTCTGCACGGGGCCCAGGTCGCCGTCGCTGCGGCGGATCTCCTTGAGGCGTTCGACCGCCGCCTCCACCGTCGTGCCCTTCTTCTGCATGGCTTCGTCGATGGTCTCGATCATCAGCGGGTACTTCTCGGCGCAGTACTGCTCCGAGTCCGCTTCCCGTGTGTCGCCCACGGCGCGGCCGTAGAACAGGCGCCCGTACACGTCGGCCGGCACGCCGAAGGCGCAGGTGGCCTGGGTGTCGAACAAGATGAACTGCTTCTTGAGCCGCCGCTTGTCGGCGATGCCCAGCTCTTCGAGCCGGCGGTCCGACTCCGACTCCTCGTAGATGGGCGAGAAGTGGTGCACGCCGTACTTCTGCGAGTAGAAGCGGCGGTTGCGGCGAATGACCGTCTCCATCTGCTCGGGCACCGTCGACTGCGCCCGGATCGAGCCGTCGGCGAGGTAGGGGATCTCGTGCTCCAGGCACCACGACAGCGCGAACGCGTGCATCGACAGCCGGCAGCCAAGGCACACCAGCGACGTCATGTTGAAGCCGAACTCGCCCAGGTCCGAGCCGACGTCGGAGCCCAGGATCTTCTTGATGAACGGCCGGATGTCGATGATCAGGTGCTCGACGCGGTCGGCTCCGAACTTCTCCACCAGCTTCTTGGCGTGGACCTTTGTGTTGTCCAGGAAGAACAGGAAGCCGGGGTCGAACGTGAGCAGCGTCACGCGCTTGAAGTCGTCCAGCATCTGGGCGGCGGCGAGCGTTGAGTCGGTGCCTCCGGAGAACAAAACGGCGGCGTGATCCTTGGTGGTCATGGCGGTCTCCTCAGGCGCCCAGCAGGGGGCGCAGGGCGTCGGCCACCTCGTCCAGTTCGGACTCGGTGATGCCCGGGAACATCGGCAGCGGAAGGCCCGTCGCGCAGCGGCGATCGGAGACGGCGCGAGCGCTGGAGCAGGGCGGCATCCCGGAGAAGCCGGCCTGCAACGCCGGAACGAGCGGTTCGTGCATGCGCACGAGGTCGACGAACGGAACGCTCATTCAGGCCCAAGCCGCCCGCGCACCTCCGCCGTCGGCTTGCCGTCGGGGCAGAGCGCGGCGTACTGGGCGTCGATCTCATCGGAGATGCGGGCCTGCTTGCCGTCCTCGGCGGCGACCCGGTCGCCAACCTGCTTCAGCCAGTCCCGGTCGGCGTCGTGGGCCTTCAGCACGCGGTCCGTGTGCTCCTCGCCCAGGCAGCGGATCTCTGCCTGAATGGCCGCGTAGTCGCCCTTGTCGAGCTTGCCGTGGGCCAGGGTGTCGCCCTTGTCGGGCTGACCCGGGCCGGGGCCTTCGGCTCCGGCTCGGGCCACGTCGGGATCGGTGAGGTCGGCCAGCCCGCCCGCGCCCGACGGGCTGGGCTCGGAGGAGCAGGCCATGAGCATGCTGAGGAGCAGGCTCAGGAGCAGCAATGGATTTCGCACGAAAGGACTCCCCGGTCAGGCCGGCATGATAGCCACGCCGGGGGCGCGCTTGCCCGCAGCGGATCGCGGCTTTCTGCGTTGGCCTACAGCCGCGCGGTCACGGGGATCCACAAGATGCCGAAGTCCCGCACGGCGATGTCGGACTTCTCGAGCCGCACTTCGCGCTCTTCGATGGCCTCGAGGGCCTCCTCGGCCTCCTCGGCGATCTTCGCCTGCGCGTCTTCCAGGTCCAGCCGCAGGTCGGCCAGCTGCTCCTCGAGGGCTTCCAGATCGTCCTTCGCGGACTCGGCCCGGTTGGCCGCCGACGCCGACGTCTTCCGCTTGCTCGCCACCGACGTCAGCGAGCGCTTCCGCCCGAAGAAGAACGACGCCAGAACCTCCGCGCCGTTGAGCATCTCCGTGGCGCGGGCGCCCTTCACCTTGTCGTCGTAGTCGCGGATGCGCGCTTCCTGCTTGCGGATGCGGTCCTCGAGCCGATCGAACTTCGCCTCGTGGCGGGCCGCGATCTTCTCGAGCTTGCCGTCGACGTCGTCTTCCATGGCGTCTCGGCAGCGGTCCTCGAACGCGTCGCGGTCCTCGCCGTCGACGCCGCTGATCTTCAAGGGCTTGCACACCCACTGGCCGCGGGCCTCGGTGCGCCACACGTGGTCCAGCACCTCGCGCTTCGCCGCCGTGAACTCCGTGCGTTCGTCCAGGTCTTCGGGGAGCGAGTCGAAGCGCGCGCCGTCGGGCGGGTCCCGCAGCACGTCGCGGTCGTCCAACTTCACGGAGCGGGCCTCGGTGACGTCGAGCCCCCGATCCAGCGGGAACCACACCCGGTGCACCTCTTCGTCCCGCAGGTAGCCGGCCTTTTCCTCGTCGAAGCGCAGGGCGAGCTTGCAGTACAGGGCGGGTCGGAAGAGCACCCCCTCCTCGCGCGGGGGCTCGCGGGCGTCGTCGAAGGCTCCTTCGAGGCGCGCCGAGAACACGGCGCGGGGGTCCAGGAAGAAGGCTTCGGCGCCGCGGGGGGGAGCGGGGGGCGCGGGCAGGGTCCCGTCGTCCACGGGCGCGGGCGTGTCGGCCAGGGCCGGCAGCACCCGCGAAGTGGGCGGTGCCTTGTCGTCCAGGGGCAGCTTCGGGATCTCGCGCCGGGTGACCGGGCCGCGCAGGAAGCTCATGGCCCAGCGCGATCGGATCAGCGACGGCGTCGGCTCCTTCACGTCCCGCACCAGGAACTGCCGCGGCTGCAGGGACGCGATCTGATCGCTGGGGTCGTCGCCGCCGGCCGCCGCGCGAAGGCCTTCGGCAACGCGGTCCACGTCGTTCTTGGTCGACAGCCGCCCCAGGAACCACATGCCCGCGTTGGTCAGGGCCTTGTAGTCCAGGTCCACCGGGTTCTGGGTCGCGAGCAGCACGCCCACGCCGACGGCCCGGGCCTGCTTCATCAGGGTCAGCAGCGGCCGCTTCGTGGGCGGATTGGCGGGGTGCGGCGGCAGGTAGCCGTACGCCTCGTCCAGGTAGACCAGCGCCCGCAGCCCGCTCGTGCCGGGCAGCGAGCGCGACCAGGCGAGCACCCGCTCCAGCAGCAAGCCGGCGAAGAACATGCGCTGGGACTCGTCCAGGTGCGCCATGTAGAAGACGTTGACCCGGGTCTTGTCGCCGGGCTCCAGCAGCATCGCGGGGTCCAGGGGAGCGCCGCGGCTCCAGGGCGCAAACGCCGACGACGCGATCACCGCGTTCAGCTTCATCGCCAGGTCCATGCGGTCGTCGGGCTTCCAGAACTTGTCGACCGGGAAGATGCCCACCTTCTTGAACGGCGGGTCCACCAACTGCATCAGCAGCCGCTCGGCGTCCAGGGGCTCGCCCGCCCTCCACGCGTCCTCGATGATCTTGCCCAGCACCGCGTGCTCGGGGGAGCGCAGCGGGTCCGCCTTCACGGCCACCAGGCTCAACAGCGAGCTGACCGTGCCGGTGATGAGCGACCGCACGGCGTCGGCGTCCTCCAGGACTTCTGCCCCGGGGCTGCCCAGGGCCGCCAGCACATCGACGGGCTCGCCGGACTCGGAGCCGGGGGTGAACACCCGCAGGCTGAGTTTGTCCTTGAGCGCCTGCAGCCGCGCGGGCTCGATGCCCCAGCCCTCCAGGCCCTCGCTCCAGCGGCCGGCCATCTTCGCGCCCAGCTCCTGGCGGGAGATGCCCTTCTGCTTGGCCTCGGACTCATCGACCCAGGGGGTGAAGTCCTCGGGTTGAAGCTCGGGGAAGACCAGGGCGAGGTTCGCGAGGTCGCCCTTGGGGTCGAGGGCGATGACGGGAACGCCCGCCAGCGCGAGCTCTTCGAGCAGGCCGATCGACAGCCCGGTCTTGCCGGAGCCCGTCATGCCGATCACCACGCCGTGGCGGCGCAGTCGGTCCGAGGGGAGGTGGAAACGGTCGCCGGGGTCGCCGGTTTCGACGAGCCCGCCGAGGAACAGATCGCTCATGCCTTCTCCGGTGGGAGGCAGAAGATTGCCGGAAAGAGTGGGGCTTGCGGGGCGTGGACCCCAACCGCCCGGACCCGGCCCCCCTCCGAGGAGGGAAGCCGGGTCGGGTGGTGGTGGAGGTCGCCGGGGGAGACAGCGACCTCGCAGGGCGGCGAAGCGGGTGGGGGAGGTGCCAGCTCCGCGAGAATTCGCGGCTTGCTGGCGGCGCTTCGTTGCCCCGTTAGAGAGCCTTCGTTGGCCCGCTGCTTCCTTCACTTCGCAACCCTCGTGCCAACTCTGGGCAGGGCGAAGAAACAGGGGTTTCGGGGGTGTTCGACGGCCACTTGGGGGCGGCGGTGACCCAGGGGTGGGTCGAGGGCGGGTCCGGCGCGGGTCGCTCGTGACCCGGTGGCGAAACGCGCCCTGGATCCGGTCGCGGATCCGGCCGGGCACGCAGCGGCGCTACCCGGCGAAGTCGTCGATCTCAGCCGCGGGGGCCGAGGGGCGGTCGTCGATCTGCTTCTTCATCTGCGCGATGAGGACGAGCAAGGCGATCACGGCAAAGGCGGTGGCCGCGACCAGCAGCGGTGCGTACCGCTTGAGCAGCCGCTTGCGCAGCCGCTTCTTGCGCTCGGCCGGGGAGCGGCGACGACCCTGACGGCGGCGGCGGCGGTCGCGGGGGAGGTCCGCGGTGCTGTCCGGGGGGACGATCGCCGTGGACGCCGTGACCTGGCTGAGCTCCGACGAGGCGGCCATCGACACCGAGGCGGCGTCGGGCATCTCGCGGGTCTCGCTGGCCCCCTCCGGGGTCGGCTGGGCGGGATCGGTCTCCCGGATCGGCGGCTCCTCCCGCTGGGGCTGGGGCATGCCCTGGGTGGCCGACTGTGGCTCCGTCGAGGGAACGGGGCCCAGGTCCGGCGTCGACCGACGCCAGGTCGTCGACTTGGGCACAAAGGCCGGCGAGTAGGGGACCGTGCGTCCCGGGCGAGACTGGCCCGCCGGGATCGCCGGCATGCCCAGGCTGCCGTCGGGGCCATCGGCCCGCGAGTCGACGCCGGACACGGCCCACTCCGGGTCTTCGATCACCAACTCCTGCCCGGTGGCCGTGGGCTCCACCGCGATGTTCGGCGGCGGGGCGGGGGGGCCGGGGGGCCGGGACGGGCGGGGGCGAAGCGGGGGCGGCGCCGCGAGCTTCGCCAGCGCCGGCTCGGGATCGAGAAGGGCTGACGAGCCCTGGAGCATCGAGTCCTTCGAGTCGTCGGCGGCTTTCGCCGCGGGGTGGCGGGCGGTGGTGAGATCGAGCTTGTCGTCCTGGGGCGGCGGGGGCAGCGAGGCGGTCGGAAGCTCCGCTGCGGGTTGGGACTTCGCCGGCTTGACCTCGAGCTTCTTGATGGGCCCCAGGCCGTCGCCGGTGGCCGTCGCTTCGCGCTCGGGGGGGGCGTCCAGCTCCGTCTCCCCGGAGTCCGTCGCGCCGAAGTCGGTCCAGCGGCGCTGGGGAGGCGCGCCGAGGGGCTGGATCGTGTTGGCTTCGCTCGGCGGCGCGAGCAAGGTCGCCCGGGAGACAACGCGGCTGGGCTCCTCGTCGTCGAACGCGCCGGGCACGGGGCGCCCAGGATCCGTCGCGTCGAGCAGGTCCAGCTCCTCCAGGGGCATCTCTTCGAGCGTGACGTCGGCCACGGACCGCTCGGGGGGCCGGTTGGACACCAGGCGCCGCAGATAGAGCGACAGCGTGCCCGGTCCCGTCGCCCCGGCGAGGTGGCGCAGCTGGCGGGCGGCGGTGCCGGAGTCGGGGAAGCGGTGCCCGGGCTCGTTGGCCAGGAGCCGCAAGAGCACCGGGAGGATCGGGTCTTCGAGCTGGACCGAGCCGATCGTCCACCGCAGGGCGTCGGAGCGCTCCTCGCCGGTGGCTTCTTCGATGGCGATGTCGAACCCGCGCCCGGTGACCAGCCGCAGCAGGATCAGGCCGACGGCGAACTGGTCGCTCAGGGGTGCGAGCTTCGGGTCCTGGTCGGCGGGGTTCACCGTCCGGCGGCGCCCCCACCGGATCGGCTGCAGCGCCTCGGGCCCGGGGATGGGCAGGCCGACGCCGGCCACCTTGAGGTCGCCCCGCGCCGTGATCACAACCGACTCGGGCCCCATGAACCCGTGGCCCCGCTGAGGCTGATCGGCGAAGAGCTCGTGCACGTCGTGCAGCGCTTCGAGCAGCACCGCGCACAGCGTGAGAATGGCGGGGCGCTCGCCGGGGCCCGGGTCCAGGACCGCGGCGCTCCCGCGCAGGCTGGCGAGGGATCGCCCCCGGCAGTGCTCGGACACGATGCCCAGCCAGCCCCCGTCGGAGACCACATCGCACACCCGCAAGAGAGTCGGGTGGCGGACCCCCATGGCCTTGCGGCCCAGGGCGATGACGGCCGACTCGCCGCCGGAGCGCCCGAGGTGGTCGCGACTCAGGGGGAGGACCGTGTAGTCGCCGCCCAGGAAGTCCTTGCCCTCGCGGCGCGCGATCTGGAGATCGGGGCGGCCGTACCCGGCACCTCCGCCCTGGAGGCGGTAGGCGCCGATGGCGTTCGGGATCGCTCCATCCGATGGCTCGTGCACAGCGCTCCGGGACTCTGGAATCTCGTGGTTGCCTCGCCTCAACCAGCCAACTCCGGCCTTCATTGTCCCTCCCAAGTGCGCGCAAGGAAAGGCGAAGGCCGGATCGGGCTACTCGGGAGTGGGTGGTTGAGCGCGCGGTCCACTACGATCGGGTCTGTGAACACCCCCAACCGGCCTGATCACCTCGGCATGCTCGCCCTGGACGGCTACGAACTGCAGGAGCAGGTCGGCAGCGGGGGCATGGGCACCGTGTGGGCCGGGATCCACCGCGACAGCGGCGTGCGGGTCGCGGTGAAGGTCTTGACGGCGTTCGCCGCCCGGCAGAAGCGCTTGCTCAGTGCCTTCCGCACCGAGATTCGAGCCTGCGCCGGCCTGCATCACCCCAGCATCGTGCGCGTTCTCGATCGCGGCGACGTGACGGCGCAGCACGAGGAACTCAGCGGCGGCAAGCTCCGTCAGGGCAGCCCGTACCTGGTCATGGAGTACGTCTCCGGCGGGTCGCTGGTTCCCTGGTGCGGCCGGCTGGTGTGGTCCGAGATCCGGGCGATCCTGCTGGGGCTGCTCGACGGCCTCGCGCACGCTCACGCGCGCGGGCTCATCCACCGCGACATCAAGCCCGCCAACGTCCTGCTGACCGCCGACCGCAGCCAGGTCCGGCTCACCGACTTCGGCCTCGTGCACGCCATCGCGCGCGCCACCCCCGGCAACCGCGACCGCGGACTCGCGGGCACGCCGCGCTACATGGCCCCCGAGCAGGTCCAGGGACTCTGGCGGGACTACGGCCCGTGGACCGACTTCTACGCCTTGGGCGGCCTCGCCTACGCCTTGTGCGCCGGCTACCCGCCCTTCGCCCAGTGCCGCACGCGCGATGAGCTCGCCGAAGCCCACCAGCGGCTTCAGCACCCCCCGCTCCAGCCCCGGACGGCCGTGGCCGAAGGCTTCGACGAGTGGCTGGACATCATGCTCAGCAAGGCGCCGGGCGACCGGTTCCAGCGGGCCTCCGAAGCGGCGATGGCCCTCCGCTCCCTGACGGACCCCAGCGACATCTCGCTGCTGCTCGAGGACAGCGCCGACGAGACCGCGCCCGACGACATCGCCACGGACCCGGCGATCCGGGCCGGGCTGCCGGCCCTCAGCCTCATGGGCGAGACGCGGCTCAGCACGCTGCAGATCGACGAAGAGGACTGGAAGTCGTCCGAGCTCCCCGCCGTGCCCGACGCCCCGACCGCTTTGAAGCCCATGCCGCCGATGCCCACGCGCTGGGGCACGGCCGAGGACCCCACGGAGACCGGACTGGACGCAACCTCCATGGTGGGGACGGGGCTGGGCCTCTACTGGCTGCGCAACATCCCCCTCATCGGCCGAGAGGCCGAGCGCGACGCGCTGTGGTCGATGCTGGGCCGGGTGCGCAACAGCCGCCGCGCCGAAGCCGTGGTCCTGCACGGGCCGTCGGGCGTCGGCAAGAGTCGCCTCGCCGAGTGGCTGTCGCTGCGGGCCCACGAGATCGCCGGGGCTGACTTCCTCAAGGCGATCCACTCGCCCAATAACAGCCCCGGCAGCGGCATCGCCTCGATGCTGGGCCGGCACCTGCGGACCCTCGGCCTCTCGGCTGAACAGGTGCGCAAGCGGATCCGGGCGCTGCTTCGCACCCAGGGCGTGTCTGAGGCGGACGAGTGGCTGGCGCTCGCCGAGCTGGTGCGCCCGAGCCAGGACAGCTCGCCGGTCGAGAACACGGCCAAGGTCCGGTTCGGCAGCCGGTGGGAGGCCCTGCGAGTCGCCCAGCGGGCGCTGGAGCGCGCGGCGGCCGATCGCCCGGTGGTCGTGTGGTTCGACGACGCTCACTGGGGGCTCGACGCGATGCTGTTGGTGCAGCAGGTCCTGCGGGAACAGGACCGGCGGGCCAGCCCCATCTTCTTCGTCTTGACCATCCAGACCGACGAACTGGCAGAGCGCGCGCTGGAGTCCAGCCTGGTCGACGATCTGCTGAGCCTGCCGGGCGCATCGGACATCCCGTTGGGCCCGCTGCAGGGCAAGCAGCAGCAGCGTCTGGTCCGCCAGCTGCTGAACCTGGACCACGAGCTCGCCGACGCCGTCGAAGGCCGCACGCGCGGCAACCCCCTGTTCGCGGTCCAGCTGGTGGGCGACTGGGTGGACCGCAAGCTGCTGGAGATGGGTGCCGAGGGGTACCGCCTCAAGCCCAACCAGCGCGTGCGCTTCCCCCGGGACCTCGCGGAGCTGTGGGCGAGTCGCCTGGAGACGTTCCTGTCGTCGCGCTCCGTCCACGACGGGCCGGCGCTGGAAGTGGCGGCGGCCCTGGGCCAGGAGATCACCGAAGCCGGCTGGTGGTCGGTGTGCGAGCAGGCGGGGCTCACGCCGCGCCTCGATCTGCTGGACCGGCTGCTGGACGAGGGCCTCGCCCGGAGCAGCTCGGCGGGGCCGAGCGAGGGCTGGGCCTTCGCACACGGGCTCATCCGCGAGGCGTTGTTGGCGCGAGCGAAGGCGGCGGGGCGGCTGCCCGAGCACCACCTCGCCTGCTCGCGACACCTGGGATTCGTCGGGGGGCCGGGCTGCAGCGAGCGCATCGCGCGGCATCTGCTGGAGGCCGACCGCCCGCTGCAGGCGCTGGGTCTGCTGGCCGCGGGGACCTGGGAGCTGCTGCAGCAGGAAGAGCTGCGTCGCGCCGGCGCCTTGCTGGACGACTTCGTCGGCACCCTGGACGTGCTCGGTCTGACCGAGGCCGATCCCCGTCGGGGCCAGGCGCTGTTGCTTCGCGTCCACCTGGCGGCCCGCTTCGGCGACGACCGGTCGTTCACCGAACTCGCCGGGGAGGCCGACCGCCAGGTCCAGGCCAACGGGTGGAGCGACATCGGCATCTACGTTGCCTTTGAGGTCGCGTGTCAGAACCGACGCCGCGGGCGCCTGGAGGCGGCGACCGTCTCCCTGGATCTCGTCGAGGCCTGGGCCGAGTCCCACGGGGATCGCACGCTTCTGGCCCGGTCGCTGGCCGAGCAGGCGCGGCTGGCGCGGGCTCGGGTTGACCTGACTGGTGCGGAGCCGCTTCACCGCCGGAGCTTCGATCTGTTCGAGCAGCTGGGCGACGGGGTCGAGGCCGGCCGCACCATGATCGAGCTGGCCGAGATTGCCGCGCGCATGGGCGACGAGGTGCGGACGCAAGCCTGCATTCAGGGGGCGCGGGACTTCTTCGACCGGTGGAACAGCCGCTCGGGCGAGGCCGAGTGCGCTCGGGTTCGCGGCGTGGCGGCGATGCTCGGGGGCGATGTCGTGGCGGCCGAAAGCTCGCTTCGGGAGGCGATCACCCGGTTCCACTCGCTGGGGGCGTCGGGGGTCGCGTCCGCCGAGCAGGCGCTGGGCGTCCTCTTGGCCACGAGCCGACGCTTCGACGAGGCGGAAGTCCTGCTGCAGTCGGCAGCCGACCGCTACATGAGCGCCGGCGACGGAGTTGCAGCGGCGCGGAGCAAGGTGGCGATGCTGCCGGGGCTCGCCAACCTGCAGGCGTGGGCGGTGTTCGACGAATGCGCCCAGGAGGCGTCGAAGCTCAGCGGCGACCGCGGGTTCGTCGAGCAGGAACTGCGCGATTGCGCGGAGCTGGCCGAGTCGCTGGCGCTGGCCGCCGACGAGCCGGCGCGGGCCGTGCTGGCGGCGTCGCTGGTGGAGGACGGGTCGGCCGGCGGCTCCCTGCGGGGCCTGTAGAGCCAGGAGCCTCGGCTACCCCAGCGCCTGGGCGATGGCCTTGCGCACCTCGAACTCCAAGGCCTTGTCGCCCCGCCGGACTGCCGGCGTGTCCGAGAGCCGGGCGATCGAGAAGCCGGCTGGCGGGCCGAGGCCCTGAGCCGTCGGAGTTCCGCAGCCGGAGCAGTCCAGGCAAGCCGGAGGCAGGTCGGCGCCGGGGGCATCGGCCTGGGCAACGGCCGCGGGCGGGCCGCCGTAGCGCTTGAGGCCCATGGAGCGGAGCTTCACGGCTTCGCTGGGGTCGAGCTCCTGCACCCGGCCGAGCGTGCGGGCGCCCAGCATGATCTTCGCCATGTGCTCCATGGTCTCGAGCTTGCAGAACGCCTGGAGCAGGTCGGTGCCCACGCAGACCGCCCCGTGGCGGTCCATCATCACGGCGTCGTGGCTCCCCATCGCGTCGCCGACGAGCTCCGCGAGGGCCCCGGTGCCGGTGGTCTTGTAGTCCAGCGTCGGCACGGCCCCGAGGGTCAAGACGACCTCGGGCAACACACACCGCGCCATGGAGACGCCCGCGATCGTGAACGCGACGCAGGTGGGCGGGTGCGCGTGCACGACCGCCTCGACGTCCGGCCGCTGCCGGTAGCAGGCCAGGTGCATCGCCATCTCGGACGTGGGCCGGCCTTCGCCCCGGACGTGCTTGCCGTCCAGATCCACGACGACCAGGTCGGCGTCCGTCAGCAGGCCCTTGTGGCAGCCGGCCTTCGTGCAGAGCACAAGCTCGTCGGACAACCGCACGGACAGGTTGCCGTCCAGCCCCACCAGCAGGTGGCGCTCGTAGCAGAGGTGCGAGAACTGGATGAGTTGCTCGCGGAGGGCTCGTTCGGGGGGACGCGACACGGCGCGGAGCCTACACCGAGGGACGGGCGGTCACCCCTGTAGGCCGGGGCAGAACAGCGCCCGCATGCGCTCGGGGCTGGCGATGCCTTCGGCGCTGAGGATCGCCGGGCCCGATTCGTCGCGGCTGCCCTCCACCCGGAGCGCGCTCCACAGGGCCGCGGCTTCGTGCAGCTTCATCCCCGCCCGAGCGGCCACGGCCGCCGCCCGCCGCCAGGCCAGCGCGGCGGCCCCGGCCCGGCCCTCGACCGCGGCGATCCCGGCGTCGAGGGTGTGGGCGTAGATTCCGATCCAGGGCGCGTCCTCGCGGGCCAGCGAGCGTTGGTCCCGCCGAGCCCGCCCCAGCAACGCCGCGCGCTCCTTGCCCTGGGCTTGCCCGGCGGCGCCGACCAGCGCCCGGCCCCGGATCTCCACCATCGTCGCCCGCATGATCTGGCTGCGCGTGAGCAGCGACCGCTCCAGCGCGGTCCAGCTCCGGTCGGCGGCCTCCACGGCGGCGGCGCCCTGGCCGCGGTACAGCTCGGCTTCGATGCGGTTGTGCAGCTCGACGAGGTGGGGGAACTTGAAGTGGGACTGGGACCACCGAGCCAGGATCCCCAGGCCCGCGAGCGCCTGCTCGGGCCGGTCTGCGGCCAGGTGGCTGAGGCTGCCGAACCGGATGGTGAACATGGTCTCGGCGTACAGATCACCGCAGCGCCGGGCCTCGTCGATGAGTTCGAACGCCTCGTCGCTCATGCGCCGCCACTGGCCGGTGTGCGCCAGGGCATCCATGCGCACCGACTGCGCCAGGTCCCGCTCCCACCGGTGTCCGCGCAGCGTCTCCATGGCGGCCAGGCCGTGCTCGGCGTGCTCGACGGTCCCTGCCCAGTCGCCACCGCCCCAGCAGACGGTCGCCTCCATCACCGACAGCAGGCCGCGGATCGAGTCCCCCGACGCCTCGGGCAGCGCGGCGCGGGCCCGGTCGAGGAGCGCCCGCGCCGGCACCAGCTGCTTCCAGCCCAGCGTCCCCCGGTAGGACGCCTCGGCGCCCAGGGCCCGCGCCGTTCGCTCGCGGTCGCCGGACTCCAACGCCCACTGGGTGTGGAAGGTCTGCACGTAGGTGCCCAGCACGACGTCCACGAGCCCCAGCCCCGTCGCGACGGAGTAGGCGGTGTCGAGGCGGAGCAGCTCGGCGGGATCGAGTTCGCGGGGCTCGGGGAGCGGCTTGCGCAGGCGCCCCGGCGCCCCCAGCTGCCTCAGGCCCAGCCTCGCCACCGTCGCCCAGCGGCTGCTGGGGGAGGGGATCCCGACCTCCGCCAGCACGGCCTGGAACGCGGCCATGCCTTCCACGAAGTGCCCGCCGTACAGCAGCTGCTCGCCGGCGCGGCGCTCCAGGTCGAGTCGGTCGTTGCCTTCGGCTTCGGCCGCGCAGGCGAGGAACGCGCGCCCTGCTTCGACGCTTCGGCCCGCCTGGACGAGGCAGGCGGCGAGGCGACGGCGCACGGCGGGCAGGGGCATGGGGCTGTGGTCGGCCAGATCGAGCAGGATCCGCCAGGCTTCGGCGGCCCGGTCGAAGGCGAGCGCGCCCTCGGCCCGTTCGGCGCCGGCGGCGACGTAGCCCGCCGCCCGCTCGGGTCGTTCGGCCTGCTGCCAATGGAACGCGAGCGCCGCCTCGTCGGGCTTGCTGCTCGACTCCCAGGCCTCGGCCAGCCGCACGTGCAGGGCCTGCACCGCCTCCGCCGGGAGCTCGGCCCGCACGGTCTCCCGCACCTTGTCGTGGTACGGCTCGAGCGCATGGCCCCGGGCGCCTCCCTTGCGCAGCAGCCGCTGCGAGGCGAGCTCCCGCACGATGGTCTTCACCTCGGCGCACCCGGCCGCGACGGCCGCCACGGCGGCGGGGGTGGGCCTCCCCGAGACCGTCAACACTTCGAGCATTCGGCGGGCCCCCGCGGAGAGGGACGACGTCCGCTCCCGCACCAGCTGCGAGAGCTCCGTGGGGCGCTCCCCGCCGGCTGTGCGACGCGCCGCGAACCGCAGGAACAGCGGGCTTCCCCCGGCTTCCCGAACCAACGCCGACAGCTGCACGGGGTCGCTGTCGAGCTCGCGGACGAGGGCCTCGGACTCGCCCTGGGACAGCGGCTGCAGCTCCAAATCGACGAGGGGGACCGAGGCGCTCTCGGCGAGGCGCTGAGAGGGGAATGGGCCGACGGTCGGGGCGTCGGGGGGATCGGTGCGCTCGGCCACGATCAGCAGCAGCGGCGGTGCATCGGGGCCGCGAAGGACCGCGCGGAGCGCTGGCAACGAGTCGCGGTCGGCCCACTGGAAGTCGTCGATGCGCAGGATCAGGCGGCGCCGCATGGCGAGGCGGTCGAGCAGCTCGCGCAAGGCCGCGAACGCCTGCCGCAGCTGGGTCCGCTCCGGGACGTCGGGGACCTCGGCGGCCTTGCCTCGCGGCCGGAACTCGGGGACCCGGGCGAGGACCGGGAAGGCGCGGATGAGGGGCTCGGGCCGGCGGGGGAGGACCGCCTCGCGCTGAGCCGGGGGCAGCCGCAGCAGAATGCGGGTGATGTCGTCGACGAGGGGGTCGAGCGCCTGGAAGGGGACGGCCTCTTCGGGGCGGCAGCGCCCCGTCAGGAGCAGCGTCTCGGGGTCTTCGGTCAGCTGCTGGCGCGTGAACTCGCGGATGAGGTGGGTCTTGCCGATGCCCGACGTGCCGTGGACCCGGGCGATGACCGGCTCGTGCTCCGAGGCGGCGAGGGCCTCGCGGAGGGCCGCGACCTCGGGGGAGCGTCCCACGAATCCGCGGGGGACGTCGGGCAGGACCGCGGGGATGCGCTCGGAGCTCGGCAGCGACCGACCGTCGCGGTGGCTCAGGCGCTGCAACGCGGCGGGGAGGGGGGGGCGATCCTCGGGCTCGAGCGCCAGCAACTCCATCGTCAGCGCGTCCAGATCCGGCGGCACTTCCTCGCACCACGCCGACGGCGGCGCCGGCATGGCCCGCGTCTTCGCGTACAGGATCTCGTAAAACCCACCTTCGTGCGGACGGCGACCGGTCAGAGCCTCGTAGAGCATCACCCCGACGCCGTAGAGGTCCGCCGCCGGCGTCACGCGCCCGCCCTTCGCCTGCTCCGGGGCCATGTACGCCACGGTGCCGACGACCCGCGACGAACTGTCCGATAGCGCCTGGCTCGTCTCCTCCGCACGGGTCGCCAGACCGAAGTCCAGGAGCAGCACGTGGCCCTTGCGGTTGACCAGCACATTGCCCGGCTTGATGTCCCGGTGGAGCAACCCGTTGGCGTGGAGCCAGGCCAGGCCGCGCAGGACCTGCGCAAACAGGTCGCGAACGGCCCCCGGGTCCGGGGTGACGTACAGCGGTGGCTCGCTGCCGGGCATCGAGTCGTCCAGCGAGTCCACCGACACGTCGACGCCCGGAGCATCCAGGGTCGTCGCCATCAGCTGCGTCGTCAGGGGCCCGCGCAGGTAGGCGCAGAGGTCTGTTCCGTCGACGAGCTGCATCGTGATGAACGGGGTGTCGCCTTCGAGGTGCAGGTCGTACAGCTCGACCAGGTGCTCGTGGCGGAGGTCGCCGACCGACCGGAACTCCTTCTTGAGTCGGTAGAGGTGGTCCGGGTCCGCCGACCGCAGCGTCTTCAGGGCCAGGAACTGCCCCGTCTCCCGGTCGCGGGCGCGGTGCACGACGCCCATGCCGCCCCGGCCGAGCTCTTCGATCAACTCGTACCGGTCGCCCAGGAGGCGCGGGGGCGGCGAAGGCTTCGCCGGCCGGCCACCGAGCGTCGTCGCGGTCGAGTCGCCGGACGGGTGCGGGGACGAAGGGGGCGGCGTCACGCGCCGATCATCGCGCACTCGACGGCGCCGGTGGACCGCTCCAGGGCGGCTCGCATGGGCCGCGCTTCGACCCAGGAGGGCGCCGTGCCGCGGACCTCGAGCGTCGCGCCCGCCTCGGTGGGCTTCACTTCGACCGTGCCCCACGCGTGGGATCGGCGGCCGTTGATGTCGACGACGAAGTGCGACGCGGCGGGCTGGGCGAGGGGGCGCCGGAAGTCGGGCAGGGCCGGCGAGAACCGGATCCGGGTGACCGGCGTCAGGCGGTGGCACTGACCGACTCGGAGCTCCAGCAGCTCCAAGGTGTCGCGGCCGCGGATGTAGGTGGCTTCGATCTCCCGGAAGGCCATTGCGCCGCCGGGGTCGACGGAGCGCCAGGCCTCCAGGCCGCCGGCGCGCTCGGGGACGAACTCGATGGGCCCGCGGCCGGTCGTCACGGTGACGCGGCGGGCGCTGCCCTCGTGAGTCCAGTGGCCGGTCGCCAGTCCGCCCTGGGTCTGCCCCAGCCCCACCGTCAGCGGCGCCAGGCACAGCGCCTTCTTCATGGGCACCGCGACGCCATCGACGGCCCAGCGCCCCCGGCGAAACAAGCCGCTGGTGGCCAGGTCGAGCACCGCCAGCATGGAGTCCTGGCTGTGCTGGAACGTCGGGCCGTTGCGCTTGAACGCGGGGGGCAGCCAGCCCGGGATCCTCGCCCCGGCCGTGACGTCCTGGCCGTCGTGGTTGGTCCAGGCGAAGGACAGGTCGCGCCCGGCGGTGGTCACGCTGAGGCCGGACTTCCGCCGCACCGGGACCTCGGGCAGCCAGCGATCCATGACCTCGTCGGAGGCGTCGCCGACGATGAGCTGCTCCCCCGGGGGCCCGCCGGGGTCGCCGCCGTTGGCCCGCCGCGCCTCCTTCGCCAGCCACATCTCGCCGGTCGGTAGCCGGACCTTCGCCAGCTCCAGCATGTCCCAGCGTTCGTGGGCTCCGATGAGCACCAGGTCCAGGTCGTAGGCGATGCCCCAGGGCATCAGCGGCAGCAGGGGGTGAGCCGTGGTCGGGGGCCCGCTGTAGGCGACGCCCGCGGGGCGGTCCTTGCCGAAGAGCTTCGCGCGCAGCAACCGATTGAGTACGGGCCCGCGGGCGGTGAGGGCGGCCAACTCCCGGGGGCCGAGGCAGACGTTCATCGCGCCAACAGCCGGTCGTAGAAGGGGTTGCAGATCACCTCGTCGCCGTCCCAGCGGGCCTTCTCGGACCGGAACCGCTCGATTCGATCGCCGTACATGTCCCGCAGCAGCTCGCGCTGGCAGTGGACGTTCTTGACCAGGTGCACGCGGCCTCCCAGTTCCTGGCAACGGCGGCTGAGGTGTTCGAGGACGGCGATGACGCGGATCTGCCACTCCCGGGCCCGGTCGTCGTCCAGGGCGATGTGCTGGTACGCCAGCGTCAGCGCGAAGCCGTCCAGGTCGTCCGTCGACGAAAGCCACGACTCGTCTTCGGGGATGTAGAGCACGTCGAACATCGACGGCGTGATCCGCGCGGTCCGCGACAGCTCCAACGCCTCGTTGGCGAACGACAGGGCGCCGGCGATCCGCTCGTCCGGCGTCGCGTCTTCGGCTTTGGGGACCCGGATCACGAACGTCTGCTGCACCACCCGCAGCTCGAACCCCATCGACCTCGCCCATCCCTGGGCGGCGATGTTGCCGTCCATGAAGAACGTGAAGTCGTCCAAGGCGTCCACGTGCTGGGTCTGCCCGAGCTTCGCCAACGCGAAGGCGAGGCCATTCACCAGCCAGGTGCCCGCGCGCGTCGCGATGAGCAGGTGCCCCAACCGGGCGATGAACGAGTCGGGTTGGTAGAGCAGGTACTTCTTGGTGTCCGCGGCGCCCGAGACCATCCAGGACTCGTACAGCAGCGCCTTCTTCGCGCCGAAGATCACGGCGTACATGGACTCGGCGACGGGGGCGTCGGGCGGCGCCTCGGTCTGCAGGCGCTTGAGCTCGCCGGGCGGGATCCACTGGGCCCAGGGGCGCTCTTCGACCGGGTGGGAGGTCACCTCCTGCCGCCGCTCGCGCCGCACGGCCGACGCTCGGTCCGAAGCCACCAGGTACCGGGCGAACAGCTCGCTCAGGTCCGTCAGCGGCGTGATCTTCGTCTCGACCTGAGGGGGGCCGGCGTCGCCGAGTTCCCCGAGCGGCAGCACCACGTAGGTGAGTTCCAGCAGTGCCCCCAGGAAGCCGAACCCGCCGATCACGGCGTGGAACCGGTGGTACTCGTCGTCGTCCTCGCTGTCGGTGCGGGGGTTCGTCAGCGAGTGCACCACGCCGTTGAGGTCCATGATCAAGACCTGCTCGACGAACGTGGATTCCTTGCCCCAGACCGGCGAGAAGCGGGAGATCGAGTCGCCGCTGGCCGTGCCCCCGGCCGTCGTGTCGCCGCCGGTGACCATCACGCCGGGCACCACGTTGTGGGCCAGGCAGGCATTGAGGATGTCCCGCCAGCGCGCGCCCGAGCCCACGCGCACCACCGGGGGCGAGGCCTCCGTGTCCACCTCGATCGAGTCGAAGCGGGCCATGGACACGACGACGTCGGCGTTGAGGGACTGGTCGTGGAAGGACCAGCCGCCGCCGCGGAAGGTGATCTTCCGATCCTCCTCACGCAGCGTGCGCAGTTGTCGTGACAACTCGTCGCGGTCCGCAGGCTCGGTCCACATCCGGGGCCGAACCTTGTCGAATCCGCCGTAGCTGCGGAGCTCTCCCCACCGTTCGGGCATGCTTGCACCTCCGCTCGGCCCGCGAGTGTAGACCGATTGTTTCCGGGGGTTTCCAGTCAGCCCATGAGTTCCGTTCCGCTCGACCTGTTTCACGGCTTCCACGTCGACTGGATGATGACCTCCCACCGCTTCGGCGGGCTGGGGGCGGGGCTGCTCAATCGGCCCACGAACCAGCTCGGCGATCTGGAGGGGACGCAGGGCGCCTGGGACTGGCGTTGGCAGGACTGGTCCGTGGACTCGGCGTGGAAGCGCTTCGACCCGACCCTGGGCACGGCCGGCGACGGCGTGGGGGCCTGGCCCGGCCGCTTCGAGGCCGCTCGCGAAGCCGCTGAAAAGCGCGCGACGCGGGTGCGGGTGCCGGCGGCGCAGCGGGTGTTCGCGGTGGGCGGCCCCAAGTCGGTCTCCGGGGGCAGTGACGCCCGCAGCTTCTGGCGGGAGCGGCTGAACACCGCGCCCGCCCGGGTGCCCATGCGGTCCCACGATCCGCTGCGATTCGCCTACGCCACCGTGGGGCGCATGCCCGCCGACGACGCGGGTCTGCGGGTGAACGTGACGCGCTATCGGCTGCCCGCGGACAGCGGGCTGCGCATCGTGCGGCTGCCGCCGGTGCTTCTGGGGCGAACCGGCGGCGTCCGTCAGGTGAAGACCCCGTTTCACTGGAAGAAGAAGGGCGAGTCGAAGCCCCCGTCCCTGGAGCATGAGATCCGGGTGCCGAAGGCGGCGCTGCGGGGTGGGCAGTTCGATCCGTCGAAGCCCGCTCACATCCTGGTCCGCGGCTTCGCCTGCGAGCCCGTCGGCTGGGTCGAACACCACGTGGTTCCCCCGCCCGACATGGTCTACCGGCAGTGGCGCCGCATGCCCTCGCACCTGCGCCGGCTGGCGCTGCGGGTCCAGGGGAGCGAGTGGCGCGGCGAGGACCTGCACGTGCAGATGTTGGCGGGGTTCCAGGGGGGCGGCGCGCACTGGGGCGACCCGTTCCAGCAGTGGGATGGGGCCACGGGCTACGGGATGATCGTGCTGCTGGACGTCGTGCAGGGGGACGGCTGGACCGTGCGGCCCCTGGGCGCGGCGGGCGGGCGGGAGCTCGGCTTCCGCTTCCACGGATCGGGGTCCCGGCCGGACCAGCGGGCGGAGCTGCCCTTGGAGCTGAAGCGACCCGGGATGCTGGGTCTGCGAGGCTTCGACGTCGCGGTGAAGTCGCCCGCGGAGGGGCCGGCCAAGGCGTTCGCGAAGTCGCCGGGGCGGTTGATCCGAGGCCTGGGGGTCGAGGTGGCCCACGGCTTCCGGCCGGCGGTGCACCTGCGCTACTCCAACGATGGCTGGATGGACTTCGGCTACAGCGGCGGCATGGCGGCGGACGTCACGGTCCTGGAGCCCCCCGACGGGATGCCCCTGGGCATCGAGCCCCTGCGCCCCCACGAGCCGGGGGTGCCGCCGGGCGCCGCGGGCGACAACGTGCAGCTGCTGCCGGTCTGATCAGAGCAGCGCGAACAGGTCGTCGGGGGAGCTCAACCAGTGGTCGGGGGTTTCGGCCTGCAACGTGTCGTGGGGGAAGGGCCCCCAGCCCGCGGCGGCGGTGATGGCGCCCGCGCGGCGGCCGGCGACCAGGTCGTGGGGCGAGTCGCCGACGAAGATCGCGTCCTTGGGCGAGACGCCCAGCAAGCGGCAGGCACGCTCCACGGGTTCCGGGTGCGGCTTGGCGAATTCGACGTCCTCAGGGCAGACCGTGGCGTCGAAGACTCCGTGCAGATCGCACAGGTCGAAGCCCCGGTGCAGGCCGATCCGGCGCTTGCTGGTGACGATCGCGAGCGGGAGGCCCCGCGCCTTGAGCGCCCGGACGGTCCGCACGGCGGCGACGAACGGCCGGCAGAGCTGGTCGTGGTTCGCGATGGCGTGGACCCGGTAGGTCTCCAGCAGATCCTGGGGGTCTTCTTCGTCGTTCGCGATGCCGGTGAGCTGGTCGATCAGCGGGGTCCCGACGCCCCGAAGGAACAGCTCGTCGGGGGGCGGGGCCCCACGGTGCACGGTGAACGTGTGGCGATAAGACGCAAGAATGAGACCGATCGAGTCGAGCAGGGTGCCGTCCCAATCCCACAGAACTGCTTGCATGAAGCCTCCGATCCGATCATCACTACCGCGCGTAACGGGCTCGTCTCCCGCAAGACGATCCCCCGGTTCCCGCCGTGAGCCCTGGAGTGACTACCGCATGCGTCTGTCTTCTGCCCTCTTCTTCGCTCTTCCCCTCGCCGCGCTCGTCGGCTGTGAAGCTGGCCCCGGCAATGGCAACGGCAACGGCGGCTGCGACGGCGTCGAGCTGCTCGGCTGCGGCGACCACTCGATGGAAGCGGTGCAAGTCGACGTGCTGGCCACGTCCGACGACGGGTTGACCAACCCGCGCGACCTCGACTTCCACCCCCAGACCGGGGACCTGTGGGTCGTGAACAAGAACGAGACGATGACGGTCCTGTTCGATGCGGACACGAGCGACGTGTCCACGCAGCATTGGACCAACGGCTCGGCGCACTTCTTCGCCGTGCCCTCGGGCATCTCGTTCGACGAGGACGGCGACTGGGCCAGCTCCCAGGAGACCGACGACCTGACCCAGGGCCCCAACGGCACCCCGGCCGACTTCATGGGCCCGACCCTGTGGACCGGCGACCTGTCGCTGTACGACACGGCCCCCAACCACGCCCAGCACCTGGACATGCTCCACAACAGCCCCAACGGCATGGGCATCGAGTGGGCCGGCTTCGACAACGCGTTCTGGTACTTCGACGGGGCCCACAGCTCGATCACGCTGTACGAGTTCAACGAAGACCACGGCCTGGGCGGCGCGGACCACTCCGACGGCGTCACCACCCGCTGGGCCGAGGGCGAGTTCGGCTGGCGTGAGGGCGCGGTGTCCCACATGGCGTACGACAAGGACGCCGAGCTCCTCTACGTCGCCGACACCGGCAACGGCCGCATCGCGGTGCTCGACGCCACGACCGGCACCGACGGTTCGCAGATCGCGCCCAACTACGACGGCATCGACCAGCACCGCATCGACGACGTGGACGTCACGACCTTCGCCGACGGCGACGACGTTGGCTTCTCGCGCCCCTCGGGCATGGTCCTGGACGGCGACGTCATGTACATCACGGACTCGGCCCGCGGGAACATCGTCGCCATCGACCGCGACTCGGGCGAGCTGCTCGACTGGCTGGAGACCGGCCTGGACAGCGACTCGGCCCTCGGCGGCCTGGTCGTCGGCCCCAACGGCGGCCTCTACGTGGCGGTCGCCGGCTCGACGGACGAGATCATCCGCATCTCGGTGGCCGAAGACGCTGGCTGATTCGGCGGCTCCCGCCTTCGGGGAGCGCACGACTTCGACGACGACCGCGACCTCCGGGTTCGCGGTCGTCTTCGTTCTGGCTGATGGGTAGCCTCCGGCGGTGCTCCCTGGCTTCGATCCGACCCGCCGACGCGATGTCGCTGCGACCCTGAGCCTCTTCGTGCTGGGGCTCCTCGCGCGCGTCGTGCTGGTGGACGCCCTGGAGCTGCACTCCGACACGACCGACCCCATCCGCGACGCCTTCGACCTGTTGCGCGGCGAGTACCCGTGGGCGGGGCGGGATGCGGTGTTCGGGGTGGGGCGGACGTGGACGTACCTGCCGCTCGTCGCGGGTGCCGAGGGGCTCGTCGACGTCTGGATGAGGCGGGCGTTCGTCGGCGCGATCGTCGCGCCGGCCCTGTACGTGGGCATGAGAGGCCGGGGGATCGGCGCCGTCGTCGCGTTTGCGACGGCGCTGGTCTGCGCAGGATCCGCGCCCGCGCTCGACCCGATGCTGACGGGGCACAGCAGCTACCTGGCGTCGGAGTGGTCGACCGTGGCCGTGTTGCTGGCGGCGGGACGGCGTTGTGCGGTGGTGGCTGGCATCGCCGCGGGTCTGGCGGCGCAGAACCACCCGGCCGCGCTGGCGCTGTGGCCCGGCCTGGCGGCGCTGGCGTGGTCCGGCGGGCCCCGGGGACTGGCCCGGCTGTTCGTGCCGGCCGTGCTGATCTGCCTGCCCCACGCGTGGCTCCTGCTCACGATCGACGGGGGCGGGATCGACGAACGGGTGGCGTCGCTGCGAGACGCGGGGGCCCGGCTGCCGTGGCTGCTGTCGGAGATCGCGCGTCCTGCGGGCGTGTTCCTGCTGGGGGGCGCGGCCCTGGCGCTGCGGGCCGGGCGGCGGGAGGCGGTCGCGGCCGTGATCGCGCTGGCGTCGGGGGTCCTGTTGGCGCTGACGATCGACTACTTCAAGGCCTGGATGCTCCGCCCGCTGTGGCCGGTGCTGGTGCTCGCCGGCGCGGCGGGGTTTCAGGGGGCGGTGGTGGCGCGCTGGCGGCCGGTGTTGGTGGGCCTCGGCCTGACGGTTTTCGGGCTGGGGGTCGCGGAGTCGCTGCAGCGGGTGGGGTCGACTGCGCCCGGGCCCTGGAACCTGGCGACGGTCTCGGCGGTGGCCGAGGCGTCTCGGCCGTGGTCGCAGATCGCCGCGGTGGGACCGCCGACGGATCCTCCGGCGGAGCTTGTGCCCGTGGTCCTGGACCTGCTGCTGCGGGGGCAGGACCTGGCGGGTACGCGGGCCGAGATGATGAGCGGAGGCGTCGGGGTGTGGTTCCACGGGTCGACCCGCGGGCCGCTGTCGGTTCCGGGAGGCTCGGTCGCGGGCTTCGACACAGTCGGGGCCGCGCGTCGGTCCCTGAGGGCGGCTTGCGTCGATCCCGAGGTCGAGTTCTGGGCGATCGAGGATTCGCTTCGCCTGGTGAACCCCGACTGGCCCGGGGGGCCCCCGATCGCGTGGCCCGACTGCGCGCAGCCGGCGGTGCTGCGGCTGCCCGCGGTGGAGCTGGGCGAGGCGACGATCGACCCGTTCGGCCTCGATCGCCGGCCCGTCACCCACGGAGAGTTCTACGGCTGCGAGGCTGGGGGCTGCGAGACGATTCGCGCCAGCGGGGTCGTCGACCGACCGGCTCTTGTGTCCTTCGACGAAGCAACGCGCTACTGCAATGGCGGCTCCCGGCACGGGCTGCCGGTGGTCGCCCAGTTGACCGTCGCCCGTCGCTGGAATGGCCAGGACCTGAGCGGCCAGACGGGCGAGGCCCAGGGGGCCACCGCGTCGATCGATCGCCCGGCGAACGTCAGCGATTTCGCTCTGGAGAGCCTCGACGACGACCGCCCCGAGTGGGTTCGAGGCGACGGTTCCCCAACCGTCCACACGGGCTCCGCGGCGCCGAAACAGGCCCGATTCCGGTGCGCCCACCGCTGACTGCCGGCGCAATCCCGCACTTCGTCGCTTGACGTTGGCTCAGTCGCTCCTAGATCCCCGGGGTCCGAACTCAACCCGGAGGTCCCCCGATCATGGCCGCGCGCAAGAAGAGCACCCGCAAGTTCCAGGCAGAGGTCAGCCGTCTGCTGCACCTCGTCGTCAACTCCCTGTACTCCAACAAGGAGATCTTCCTGCGGGAGCTGATCAGCAACTCCTCCGACGCCATCGACAAGCTGCGCGTCCTGTCCCTCGGAGACGACTCGGTCGTCGCCGACGACACCTTCCAGATCAAGGTCTGGGCCGACAAGGAAGCCGGCACCATCACGATCGCCGACAACGGCGTGGGCATGACGAAGGACGAGCTGATCCAGAACCTGGGCACCGTCGCCCACTCCGGCACGCTGGCGTTCCTCGAGCAGATGAAGGAGTCCGGCGACGCGCAGCTCATCGGGCAGTTCGGCGTGGGCTTCTACTCGGCGTTCCTCGTCGCCGACGACGTCACCGTCACGACCCAGGGCAGCGATGGGGAAGCGTGGACCTGGAAGTCCGACGCCCAGGAGAGCTACACGATCGAGCCCGCCGAGCGGGACGGCCGCGGCACGTCGATCGTCCTGCACCTCAAGGACGACGCTACCGAGTACGCCGACGCCTGGCGCCTCAAGAACCTCGTCCGCAAGTGGTCCGACTACGTGGCGCACCCGATCCTGGTGGGTGAGCCCCCGTGGGGCGAAGAGGACGACGCGGAGCTGATCGACGGCCTCAAGTGGGACCAGGCCAACAAGGCCACGGCCATCTGGCAGCGCCCGGCCGAAGAGGTCGAGGACGCCGAGTACACCGAGTTCTACAAGCACCTCTCCCACGACATGTCGGACCCGGTGGCGTGGAACCACTTCCGCGTCGAAGGCCGGCAGCTGTTCACCGGTCTGCTCTACGTGCCCGGCAAGCCGCCCATGGACCTGTTCCAGCGCGACCACCAGCGGGGCGTGCGGCTGTTCGTGAACCGGGTGTTCATCCTGGACGACGCCGAAGAGCTGGTGCCGGTGTGGCTGCGGTTCATCAAGGGCGTGATCGACAGCGACGACCTGCCGCTCAACGTGTCCCGCGAGCTGCTGCAGGACAGCGCGGTCACCAAGACGATCCGCAAGCAGATCGTCAAGAAGACGCTGGACCGCCTCAAGACCCTGGCCGCCGACGACGCCGAGGCGTACGCGGGCTTCTGGGAGAACTTCGGCGCGGTCCTCAAGGAAGGCCTGCACACGGAGCACGCCCGCAAGGACAAGGACCGCATCGCCAAGCTGCTGCGCTACCACAGCTCCGCGAGCGACGAGTGGACGTCGCTGGAGGCCTACGTCGAGCGCATGCCCGAGGGCCAGGAGGACATCTACTACGTGGTCGGCGAGTCAGTGACCGCGCTGACCGACTCCCCGCACCTCGAAGCCCTCAAGAAGAAGGGCTACGAGGTCCTGTTCATGACCGACCCCATCGACGAGTGGGCCGTCGAGGGCCTGGGCGAGTTCGACGGCAAGAACCTGGTGTCCGCGACCAAGGCCGATCTGGACCTGGGCGAGGACGACGAAGAGGCCAAGAAGGAGCTCGAAGAGAAGACCGGCGAGCTCGGTGGTCTGCTCGAGCGCTTCCAGTCGGTGCTCGGCGAGGCCGTCTCCGAGGTGCGCCTGAGCACCCGCCTGACGGACTCTCCGGCTTGCCTGGTGGTCCCCGACGGCGGCCAGGGCGCGTACCTGGAGCGGCTGCTCAAGTCCCACGACCCGAACATGCCGACGGTCGCTCGGATCCTCGAGGTCAACGCCGACCACCCGCTGATCCGCAACCTGCAGACGCTCGTCGACAACCAGCCCGACAGCGCGTCGATCGGGGAGTGGATGGAGCTGCTGCACGACCAGGTCCTGCTCACCGAGGGCTCGCCCATCCCCGATCCGAACCGCATGGCGCGGCGTATGACGGCGCTCATGCAGCAGGCCAGCGCGGCGGCGATCGCGGGGTAGCGCAAGCCGGGGCCCTGGCGCCGCTCGGATCCCGTACCCTCCCGCCGTGAATCCGTTCGCCGCCCCGTTCTTGTACGCCCTCGACGAGCCGCTGCCCCGCGGCATCGTCGTCGCGTACGTGCACGCGCTGGTCGATGTGGCCCGCGCCAACGGGATCGTGTCCTCGGAGACGAGGATCATCGAAGGCATCGCCGCGATCCTGGGCGCGCCGGCGTTCACGGTGAGCCGGGCCATGGACGAGCCGCGGGCCGACGGCCTGGACGGGGCCCTGCTCCTGTTGCGGGGCCGGTCGGAGCTGCTGTGCATGCTCTACCGGGACGCTCTGCTCATCGCCCGCGCCGACGGCGTCGTTTCGTCCGAGGAGCACGAACTCTTGATCAAGCTGTCTTCCCAGCTGGGGCTCAACAAGCGCCAGCGCGAAGCGGCGACGCTGGCCGCCGACCTCGTGCTGCAAGTGCAGGGCGTGATGGGGAAGCTGCGCGACGCATGAGCGACTTCGCTCCCCTGTTGGAGGCCGCCTGGGCGGCGCGCGCGGACCTGCACGACTCGGCGGGCACCGACTGCTACCGGGTGTTCGACGGCCGCTTCGAGGGCGCGCCGGGCTGGCTCGTGGACCGCTACGGCGACGCCCTGCTGGTGCAGTGCTTCCACCGCGAAGAGGCCGATGAGGCCGTGCTGGCGGCGGTGGTGGGCTGGTCCGCGGGCCGCTTCGCGGTCGTGCTCAAGGAGCGCGGCTTGCGGGACTCGGCGCGAGCCGAAGGCCGGCTGATCGCCGGGGAGCTGACCCCCGCGCCCGCGGACGATCCCTTCCGCGAGCGAGCCGGGCGCCTGGCGGTCCGGGAGGACGGGCTGCGCTACGGCGTCGACCTGCTCTACGGCCAGAACACCGGGCTGTTCCTGGACGCCCGGCCCATGCGTGCCTGGGTGCGGGCCCACGCGGACGGGCGGGGGCTGCTGAACCTGTTCTCGTACACCTCGGCCTTTGGCGTGGCGGCCATGGCCGGCGGCGCGAACTACGTGACCAACGTCGACCTGGTGCCCTCGGCACAGGAGCGCGGCGCCGCCAACTACGCCCTCAACGGCTTCGACCCGAGCCGGGCCCACGTGCGGAGCGATGTGTTCGCGTTCCTCAAGCGGCAGGCCGGGGGGACGCGGCGCTTCGGGGGCGTCATCTGCGACCCGCCGCCGGTCCCGACGAAGAAGCGGGGCAAGCGGGGCAAGCGCGACCGGGGGTTTTCGCCGCGGACGGACATGGCGCCGCTGTTGCGGGACGCCGCGGCGCTGCGGGAGCCCGGCGGTTGGCTGCTGGCGCTGTCGGCGGCGCGCCACGCGGAGCTGTTTGAAGATCAGCTTCCGGAGGGAAATTGGACCTCGCTGCAGCGCGGAAGCGACCACCCCGGGGACCCCGGCGAGGGCCTGCGCGCACGGATCCTGGGCGCTGACTGAGCGAGTGCGCGGGCCGCGGCAACGACCTGGGCATCCAGCGAGGTAAGGACACCACACCTTGACAAGTCAAGCGTCTGTGCCTATTTTCCGCCGACATTTCCAGTAGTTGATCCTATCCGCCGGCCCGGCACCGCGCGGTTTCTCGAAGTCTCTGCGATCCGTCCTGGCAGCCTCTTGGCTGCTCTCTGGCTGCGCGGCTTCTTCCTCCCGGACGCTCGATGAACCACGACGAGACCGCGGCCGCACCGCTGCGCACCCCCGCCCGCTCCCCGCTTCAGACGGCCATCGCGCGCCTCCGCGGCGACGCGCCGGTGCGTCCGCGGAAGGTGGACGCCTTCGATCGCGCCTTCGACCGCTCGTCGCGCCGCGACTCTCCGTCGGCCATCGATCCGGGCAGCCGCAACGCCATGAGCTCGTACATGAGCGAGCTGGGCCGCCACGGGTTGCTCAGCCGCGCCGGCGAGGTGGAAGTCTCCCGCCGCCGCGAGGTCGCGGAGCTGGGCTCCCTGCGCGTGGCTGCGTCGATTCCCCTGGGGCAGACGCTGCTTGCCGACCTGCTCGGCAAGACCGTGGAGATCGGGGCCTTGCGCGCCGGCGAACTGGCCGACCTCGACGCCCAGACCCAGGCCATCCCCACCGACGACGCCGAGGCGTGCCTGGCGGAGCTGGAGGCCATCCACGAGAAGACCTGGGGCCTGTTCGAGTCCTGGAAGATCGACCCGCTCAAGGCCGCCGACGTCCCGCGCGAGCTCGTGCAGCACACCTCGCGGGCCAGCCGCCTCGCCGCCGACAACCCTGAGCGGGAGACGAGCCTGGCGCACCTGGGGCTCCGCTCCGAGGGCCTGCGCCCGGCCAACGACCGCCTGCGTCAGTACCTCGCTGCGGCCGACGCGGCCGCGGCCGAGATGATGACCGCCAACCTGCGGCTCGTGGTGTCGATCGCCCGCAAGTACCAGGGCCTTGGCCTGGAGCTCGCGGACCTCGTGCAGGAGGGCAACATCGGCCTGATGCGCGCGGTCAAGAAGTTCGACTACCGCCGCGGCTACAAGTTCAGCACCTACGCCACCTGGTGGGTCCGCCAGGCGGTGTCTCGCTCGCTGTCCGACCAGGGCCGCACGATCCGCATCCCGGTCCACCGCGTCGAGCGGCTCAACCGGCTGCGCCGCACCGAAGCCGACATGTCCGAGGCTCTGGGCCGTGCGCCGACGCGCGCCGAGCTCGGCGAGTTCCTCGAGATGACCGTCCCGGAGGTCGAGGAGCTGCAGAACCAGGCCCGAGGCTGCACCTCGCTGGACCTGCAGATCGGCGAGGACGGCACGTCCCGCCTCGGCGACTTCATCGAGGACGACACGCAGATCGACCCCGAGACCGCCGCTCACAACGGCCACCTCGCCCGCCAGACCCGTCGGGTCCTGGCGACGCTGACCCCGCGCGAAGAGCACGTGATCCGCCACCGCTTCGGCATCGACACGGCGGGGTCGAGCACCCTGGCCGAAATCGGCGAAGAGCTGGGCGTGACCCGCGAGCGGATCCGGCAGGTCCAGGAGAAGGCCCTGACGAAGATGCGGCACCCCAGCCGCTCCGTCCGTTTGGAGACCTGATCGACGCCGTTCTGTAAGGAACGGCCTGCGTTGTCCCTCGACGGACAGCGCTGCCTGGTGGCTGCGCGCTCGGAGCGTTGCCGTGTCTCAGGCCGATCCTCTCCTCGTGTCCGGCGGGTTCCCCCTGCCGATCCCCGCTGTGCTCATCGTCGAGGACTCCCTCGGCGACGCTGAGCTCACGGCTTTGTGCATCGAGTCGACGAAGCTCGTCGTCGCGATGGCCGTGGTCCGCTCGGTCGCTGAGGCCGCCGAGTTCCTGGCCACGCGCTCCGTGACCCTCGTCGTCGCGGACCTCGACCTGCCCGATTCCTGCGGGCTGGCGACGGTCCGCCGGCTGCGCGGTCTCGCGGGCGACGCCGCGATCATTGTCCTGAGCGGCAACGAGGACGAAGCCGTGGCGCTCGAGGCGCTGTCCGCTGGCGCCGACGACTGGATCCCGAAGGACGAACTGAGCCCCATGCTCTTCGGGCGGGTCGCCCGACACGCCCTGGATCGTCGCGTGGCCCTGGCCCAGGTCGCTGCCCTCGCCGCCACCGATCCCATGACCGGCCTGCCCAACCGCCGCCACCTCCTGGACGAACTCAACCGGTCCTGGGCGCGGCAGCAGCGGCACGGCGGGGCCCTGTCGGTCATCGCCTTGGCGCCCGTCGACCTCAAGGCCGTCAGCGACGCCTGGGGAAGCGCCGCGGCGGCCAGCGCCCTCAACCAGATCGGGCAGCAGCTGCGGGCGACGCTGACCGGCGGCGAGTTCGTGGCGCGGGATGGGGGCGACGGATTCGTGGTGCTCGCCGAGCGCCTCGCCGCGCCCATCGCCGCCGCATCGCTCGCCGAGGAACTCCTCCAAGCGACCTCGGGGCCACTGGACCTGGGCGAGGGCCCGGTGTCGGTGGGGCTCTGCGCCGGGGTCGTGCACGCGGCGGACGCCTCGGTGACGGCGGTTCTGTTGCTCGCTTCGGCGGCGGCGTCCGCCCTGAAGGCCCGCGACGGCGGTGCCGGGGCCATCGAAGTGGCGCGTCCGCGGGTGCTGGAGTCGGCCCAGGCCCAGTGGCAGCTGCGAGACCAGGTCGAAGCGGCCCTGGACGCCGGCGAACTCAGCTGCGAGTTCCAGCCCATCGTCGACTGCACCAGCCGCGAGTGCACCGGCGCCGAGGGCTTGATGCGCTGGCGGCGCGGGGGCGAGGTGGTCGCTCCGCCCTCGGAGTTCATTCCCGCCGCCCTCGACGGGGGCATCGGCGGCCGGATCAGCCGCACCGCCGTCGAGCAGGCCCTGGGCCTGATGCAGCGGCTGGAGGCGCGCAACCCCACCCTGTACGTCAGCGTCAACGTGACGGCCCGGGACCTCGCGGACCACGCGTTCGTGGAGTGGGTGGTGGAGCTCATGAAGAACGCACCGGCGCAGGCGCGATTGCGGCTCGAGTTGTCGGAGGAGGACGTCCTGGGCCGGACGGAGCAGGTCTCGGCCGGCGTCGCCCGGCTTCACGCGGCCGGCGTGTCGGTCTCCGTCGACGACTTCGGCACCGGGCTGTCGTCCCTCGGCCGCCTCGGCGACCTGAGCGTCGACCACCTCAAGATCGACCGGAGCTTTGTGGCCCGCTTGCCGGCGGACCCCGCCGCCGAGGCCGTCGCCCGAGCCGCGGTCGCGTGCGCTCAGAGCCTGCGGCTGGGCTCCGTGGCGGAAGGGGTCGAGACGGAGCAGCAGCTGGAGGCCGTCGCCGAGTTCGGCTGCCGGGAGGCGCAGGGCTGGCTCTTCGCTGCGGCCATGCCGCCAGACCGGTTCCTGGACTGGCTCCAACAGCACGCCGCGACGGCCGCCGAAGCCTGAGTCCCGGTCAGACCCGCGTGGCGATGCCGAACCAGAACCCCGCGATGCTCCGCACCACGTTCTCGAAGTCATCCAGGCCCAGCGGCTTGGTGACGAAGCAGTTGACGTGCTCGCGGTAGGCCGCCTCGACATCCGCTTCGGCGCGACTCGACGAGAGAATGACCACCGGCAGGGCCGTGAGGTCGGCGTCCTGGCGGATCGCGCGGAGGACCTCCAAGCCACGCATCCCGGGCAGGTTGAGGTCGAGCAGCACCAGGTCGGGCCGAGGCGCCGACTCGAAGGGAGGCTGGCGACGCAGGAAGGCCAGGGCCTGCTCCCCGCTGCTCACGGGATGCAGCCGACTCGACGGCTGCATCCCGTCGAGGACCTCGCGGGTGAGCTCCACGTCGCCGGGGTTGTCCTCGACCATCAGCAGCTCGGTTCGCCTGCCCTCACCCACGGATCACTCCTTTGCCCGCCGACCGGCGTTCACCAAAGAACGAGATGTCCGACGACCATTACTTGAAGCAGGAGCTGTACGAACTGGTCCGCACGGACCCGTCCGTCTTCGAGTTCCTGGAGTCCGGGTCCCTCGACGGGCTCTGGTTCTGGGACCTCGACAACCCCGAGGCGGAGTGGATGTCGCCGCGGTTCTGGGAAGTCCTGGGTTTCGACCCGGCGGAGAAGGCCCACAGCCCCGCGGAGTGGCAGGGCTTGATCCACACCGAAGACCTGGCATCGGCCATCGCGAACTTCCAGAAGCACGCTACGGACCCCGCCGATGCGTTCGACCAGCTGCTGCGCTACCGGCACCGCGATGGGTCAACGGTCTGGGTGCGGTGTAGGGCCCTCGTGCTGCACGGAGAGGACGGCGCGCCGCGCCGGATGCTGGGCGTGCACAACGAAGTGACCAGCCTGCAGGGGGCCGAAGAGGTCGCCCTGCGGGAGCGACTCGAGCAACTCGAGCGCGCGCGCAGAGCGCTCGAGCGGTCGAACCGGCTGCTCAAGCAGAGCAACGAGGCCCTGACCCAGTTCGCGTACGCAGCGTCCCACGACCTGCAAGAGCCCCTGCGCATGGTGGCCAGCTTCAGCGCGCTGTTGGGCAAGCGCTACGAAGGGGAGCTCGACGAGCGGGCCGACCGGTGGCTCGGCCACATCGTCGACGGCGCGTCGCGAATGCAGGACCTCGTCGCCGGGCTGTTGGAGTGGTCGCGGGTCCAGACCGAGGGCTGCCGCTTCGAGCCGGTGGAGCTCGGGGCGCTGGTGAAGGAGGTCGAAGAGGACCTGTCGGTGGTGCTCGCCGCCGCGGGGGCGCGGATCGAGATGGTGGGGACGCTGCCGGTGGTCACGGGCGACAGCCCCCAGCTCCGGCGCGTGATTCAGAACCTGGTCGAGAACGCCGTGAAGTTCCGCCAGGCCGACGTGCCGCCGGTGATCCGCATCGAGGCCGGCCAACAGACGGGGCTGCACCTCATCGCCATCGCGGACAACGGGATCGGCATCCCCCTGGAGTTCCACCAGCGCGTGTTCGAGGTCTTCCAGCGCTTGCACCCGCGGGACGAGGTGGCGGGCAGCGGCCTGGGCCTGGCCATCAGCCAGCGCATCGTCGAGCGCCACGGGGGGGAGCTTCGGGTGCAGTCCGATGGCGCCGGCTGCGGCTCCACCTTCACGATGATGCTGCCTCGGCTCTAGAGCCGACCAGCGAGCTTCAACGCCTCGCGGTGGTCGGGCTTCGCGGCCAGCACGAACTCCACGTGCTCGCGGGCCTCATCGGGGCGGTTCAGGCGGACGAGTGCCTTGGCGAGCCAGAGCCGGGGGCGGAGGCGGGTGGGGTGCTGGGCGACGGCCTTGCTGAGCAGCCGAGTGCCCGCGTGGCGGCGCGTCGTCTCGTCGAGCCGAGGGTCCCGGAACGTGGCCCAGCCCAGGCCGGCGAGGGCGTCGCAAGAGCTCTTGTCGGCCTCGCGGGCCTCGCGGAAGATCCGCCGGGCGTCCTGGAACCGCTCGGCCTGTAGCGCCGCGCGGCCACGGGTCAGGGCGTCGTCCGTGGACAGCCCCGGCCGGAGCCGCTGGGCCGCCGCTTCCACCCGCTCGAGCACCTGCCGGGCCGCGGTGCGCACGGCGTCGGGTTGGCCGTCGTCGGCGAGGATCGCGCGGTAGCGGGCGGGGGCGCGGTTGCAGGCTCGGGCCAACAAGCGCTCGTCGGCATCGCGCGGCACGCCCAGCACGCTGTGGTCGTCGCCGCTGGCCTGCCGCTCCAGCTCCCGCGTCAGGTGGTCGAGGACGGCCTGGTGCCGGAACGCGACGGAGTCGGTGCGGGCACGCCGGCGGCGGTCCGGGCCGTCGAAGTCCTCGTCGGCGGGGACGAGCACCAGCACACCGAGGGCCTGCAGCGCGGCGAGCTCCGCGGCCACGGCATCGAGCGGCTGGCCAGCTCGGGTCAGCAGGACCTGCAGCGAGCAGGGCGGCGTCGTCTGGGCGTCGAACAGGGCGCGGGTGGCGGGCGCGACGGGGAGGCGGTCGAGGGGGTCGTCGAGCCCGGGTGCCGCGAGGGGGAGCCACTCCAAGTGTCCGCGGATCGAGTCTTCGTCGGCGATGCGGCGGGCGGCCTCCAGCAGCAAGCCGGCGGGATCGAGCGTCGGTCCCCGAGCCGCCACGTCGGCTTCGGCGAAGTCGAGCATGCCGATGTGCAGGGCCGTCGCCAGGGCCGACATGGCGGCCGGATCGACGAGCTCCCCGCGGTGCAGCTCGATGACGCCCCCGGCTCCGGGGACCTTGAGGTGGCCGGAGCGTCGAGCTCCCCACAGCGCACCGGCGAGCGCCAGGGCGGTGGATTCGGCGCGGCTGGCTTCGGACCCGGGCTGCGTCAAGGCGGTCCCTTCCCAGGCGACCGCGGTGCGCCGCGATCCACCTGCAACGGGCGGGATCCTCGCACGATCGGCGGCTCGGTGCGGGCGATCGGGGCTGGCTCCCCCGGGCCGGTCCTTGCCAAGGGGGCTGCCGTAGACTTGCCGCCGGACTGCTCGCCTTGAACCAAGCCCCCATCGAAGCTGATTACACCTACGTCGGCGGCGCCCTGACGGCCGGTGTCTCCGTGTCGTTGGACGGTGACCGAATCGCGGACGTGGGGCCGGCGTCGGGGAACACGAACCGCTTGCCCGGGACGGCGCTGCTGCCGGGCTTCGTCAACGCCCACTCCCATGCGTTCCAACGTCTCCTGCGGGGCCGGACCGAGCGCGCCGGCGACACGGACGACGACTTCTGGTCGTGGCGGACCGCGATGTACTCGCTGGTGGAACAGCTGACGCCCGAGGAGATCGAGCAGGTCTGCCGGCTCGCCTTCTTGGAGATGGTGGCCGCCGGCTACACCCACGTGGCGGAGTTCCACTACCTGCATCACGGGCCCGACGGGACGCCTTACGAGGACCCGCTCGAGCTCACCCGTCGGGTGCTCGCCGCCGCCGATTGGGCGGGCATCGGCATCACGCTGCTGCGCACGGCCTACGCCCGCTCGGGGCCCGGCGCCGCCCCGCTGCCCGCGCAGCGCCGCTTCGTGGACGCGGACCCCGACTCCTTCGCGAGCCAGCTCGAGGCGTCGCTGGCGCTGCGCGACGACGGCCCCCGCCCGGTCCGAGTCGGCGTCGCTGCCCACTCCGTGCGCGCGCTGGGCCGCGACTACCTCGCGGCGCTGGGGTCCCTGACCGAGCGCCACCGCTTGCCGCTGCACGCGCACGTGGCCGAGCAACCCCTCGAGATCCAGCAGTGCCTCGGCGAGCACGGCGTCCGCCCCATCGAGTTGCTCGACGAACTCGGTCTGCTCAGCGACCGCTTCGTGGGCGTGCACGCGACCTTCCTGGGGCCCGGCGAGCCGGAGCGCCTGGGCCGCGCGGGCGCCAACGCCTGCATCTGCCCGACGACGGAGCGCAACCTGGGCGATGGCCTGCCGGATCTGCAGGCGTTGCGCCAGGCCGGCGTCGTGCTGTCGCTGGGCACCGACTCCCACGCCCGCATCGATCCCTTCGCCGAGCTTCGCGCCCTGGAAGACGGGGAGCGGCTTCGGCGGGGTGCACGCAACGCGTTGGCCGCTCGCGGGGGATCGGTCGCGCCGGTGCTCTTCGATGCAGCCACTGCAGGCTCTGCGGCCGCGGTGGGGCTCGATGCGGGGGCCATCGAAGCCGGCCGACGGGCAGATCTTGTGGCGGTTCGACTGGACGACCGGGCCCTGGCCGCGTTGGACTGTGGTGGCGAGGCCGCCGACGCGGTGCTGGCCGGGCTGTTTCTGGGCGGACACGCCCGGATGGTCACCAGCGTGTGGGTCGGCGGAGTGAGGCAAGACGTTGCGGAAGACGAACGATGGGGCGAGGCGGCGGGGGCCTGCCGGGCCATCGTGAACCGGGTTTGGGGCGCGCCGGCGCCCAGAGGGACGGCATGAGCTCCAAGCAGCAGGGGAACGGGCTCGAGCCCGGAATGAACCTCGACAAGTACCGCCTCGAACGCCGGATCGGGAAGGGCGCGTTCGGCGAGGTCTGGCTCGCCATGGACGCCGGCAGCCACGGCTTCCGCAAGCACGTGGCGCTCAAGGTGCTCAGCAAGCGGAACAACGAGCGCCGGGTGCAGGCGCTGATCCGCGAGGCCCGCATCTGCGGCGCCCTGAACCACCCCAACATCATCGACGTCTTCGGGGTCGAGCACGAAGGCGACCGGCCGTTCATCATCATGGAGTACGTGGAAGGGGAGACCCTGGCGTCCCTCTGGGGGGACCTGGAGTTCCTGAACATCCGCGTGCCGCGCTCGATCATCATCGACGTCGGCATCGCGATCTGCGAGGCGCTGCACCACGCCTGGACGGCGACGAACGCCGAGGGCGACCACCTCAAGATCGTCCACCGGGACCTGAAGCCCGCCAACGTCATCATCAGCAACCGCGGCATCGTGAAGCTGGGGGACTTCGGCGTCGCGAAGATCGCCCCCGACGTCGACGACCACATGACGCGGGCGGGCAAGCTCAAGGGCACGCCGTCGTACCTGGCGCCGGAGCTGTGGCGCGGGGACCGCAACTTCCGCCCCGGCATGGACCTGTGGAGCCTCGGGATCATCCTGTGGGAGCTGGCCGCCGGCGAGCGCTTCTACAAGGGCGCCCGGACGCTCGACATCTACAAGATCATCAAGAAGCGGCCGCTCGAAGACGAGATGGCCGCCATCGAGCCCCACGTGCCGAAGCTGGCGCCCATCGTGCGCAAGCTCCTGCAGCGCGACGCCGACAACCGGTACCAGGACGCGCTCGAGGTGGCCGAAGAGCTGCGCTGGGCGCGGATGGCCCAGCCGGTCAGCGGGGATCCGCTTCAGTTCTCGCGGCTCGTGCGCGCCAGCCGGGTCTCCCCGGAGGACCGCGCCGGCTCCATCGCCAGTCTGCCCGCGCTGCCCGAGTGGCTCGACGACTGGCAGCCGCTGCTCGACATCGCGCGGGAGGATCCCGCGTCCCAGGGCGTTCGCTCGGCGGTCGAGGATTCGCCGACGCCCGGCAAGCCCGCGAAGAGTGCGGTGCTGGGGCCTGCGACGGCGACCCAGGCGCCCAAGATCCCGACGACGGAGTCCGACACCCCGCCCCCCAGCGGCAAGCCCGAGGTGGGCGAGGAAGACGCGACGCAGGACGGCGACGTCGACACGCCGACGGTCTCGCCCCCCGCGGCGGCCAGCGCCGCGGAGGCTGCACCGATGGGCGGGTCCACGAACCCGGGCGACAACCCCCTCAACGACAACCCCGATTCGTCGGACCCCGGCGACGCCGAGGGCGGCAAGCTCGACACCTTCTTTGGCGGCGACGAAGCGAAGAACAACGCCGCCATGGCGGCCACGTCGCCGCCGAAGGCTCCCAAGCAGGCGGCGGCCGAACCCGCAGCCTCAGCGCCTCCGTCGAAGCCCCGGAAGCGTGAAAAGGCGGCGCAACTGGTGGCGGCGCAGGCGGAGCAACAGAAGCTCAAGCGCTTGCTGATGGCCGCGGTCGTGGCCCTCGTGGTCGTGTCGACCGTCCTGATCGCGGTCGTCCTCAGAGGCTGAGCGGGGCTCCCCGGAACTGGTAGGGCCACTCGCCCAGGATCTGCTCCAGCTCCGCGATCCAGTCCATGAGCACGTGCCGGATCCAGTCGACCCGTTCGGGGATCACGTGCCACGTGTCCTCGTCGCACCACAGGCGCTGATTCAGCTCGATCTGCATCCCTGGCAGCCCCTTGTTGGGGCGCGCGTGCCGGCGGACGCCGTAGCCCGCCGGGAACGGGTCGTTGATGCGCACTTCGCCGGTGACCGCGTGCTTCGGCCCGGCGTCGGGCGCGGGCTTCCCCACCAGGTGCCGGCTCAGCGAGTCGGCCAGACGGCGCGTCAGGTCCGGCGGGCAGGTCAGAAACGCGAGGCCCGGGGCCGGGTTGCCGTCGTGGTCGCCCATGTTCGACAACACGGCGTCGGGCCGGCGTTGACCGGCGTCGGGCGAGCGCACCGGGCCTTCGCCCGCCATGGAGTGCCCGTCCAGATAGAACCGGGTCTCGGTGTCGCTCACCGCCGCCGCGAGGCGCTCGTGGTACGGCCGGTGGTACAGCTCGACCCGCCGCTGCCGCTCCTGCTCGTCGGGCATGTAGCGAGGCGGGTAGAGTGGCTCTTCGGCGAAGTCGGTCGACGGCACGACGCCGCCTTCGTTGTTCTGGGCCTCACCCCGGTTGGGATCGGCCACGAACCGCGACCAGGGGAAGCGCTCCCAGCGCACAGTGGGCAGGGAGTAGACGAGGTCCGTGTAGGCATCGGACATCGATCGAAGGAAGTGATCATCGACGTGCGGCAGAAGGTGCCGGCGGACGTCGGGCGGCACCTCGATGGCGGAGTGCGGAATGGCGATGAAGACGGCGGACATGGACGAATACGTGTGACATGCCGGCGTCGGCGGGGCAAGTCCCGCTGGCCGGGGAGTCCCTACCGACCGAGCAGCTCGAGGGTGCGGTCGATGGCGAGGGTCATGGCGCCCGAGCCCGACCGCGGGAGGCTGCTGTGGGCGTCGAAGACCTCGGTGGTCTCGATCCCGCTGCGGCTGCCGTCCAGGCGGAAGTTGTCGTCGCCGTCGTGGAGCAGGGGCGAGGTGGTGAACAGCTCGATGTTCGTGCCGACCGTGGCGGGCACGACGTCCTCGACGTCCAAGAAGCCGTCGACGCCGGGGACGCTGAACGCGTCGACCACGTTCCAGACGTCGAACGCCCAGTCGGCGCCGTTCTGCTGGGTCCACGATGCGATGACCGAGTCCCAGTTCCGTGCCGGCAGGCCGGTGAGGGAGTCGGCGCCCCAGGCCGTGGAGTCGGCGTCCAGGTCGATGAGCACCTCGACCGGAATGTCCTCGACGACGAGCAGCGCGAGGTGCGCCCAGACGGCACCGTGGTCGTGGCCGATGACGATCACGCGGGTGGGATTGTCCTTGCCGGCGATCCAGCCATCTCGAACGCCTTCGAGGTTCGTGATCGCGCGCAGAAACCCGAACTCCGCGAAGTCGGCGTTGTCCCACGGGTGGACCAGCGTGCCCGACGTGTCCAGGTCGAAGAACGCTGACGCGTACTCGAAGACCTCAACGGTGGCGCCGCTGTCGACCAGGGCCTGGGCGAGGTCCCAGGTGCCCCCGTCGGCCAGGAGGTAGGCCTCGTTGGGGGTCGCGGTGGTGAGGTTGGCCCGCTGACCGCTGAACGCGAGGATCAGGAAGTCGGGACCCTGGCCGGTCTGGGTTCCGGTCGGCTCAGACGTGCCGGCGCCGGTTCCACCGCAAGCGGCGAGGAGGAGGGGGAGGGCGAGAAGGAGCGGGAGGAGCAGGCGCATGGCGCCGACCTGTCTACCACTCGTAGAGCCCCGGGTGGTCCATGCCGTCGTATGGCTCCTCGAACTGCATCTCGATGGCGCCGTCGATGCTCATGGCTTCGGCGATCAGATCCGCGTGCTCGCGGGCGAACCGTCCGCCGAACCCCTGCAGCGTGCTGGCGGCCTGGTAGCGCAAGCCGTAGGGCTCCTCCCCGTCCGCCTCGAGGTTGACGAGCATCGTGGCGATGGCTTCGGCGTTGCCGCGGCCGCCGCGCATCGAGAGGCTGGACAGCGCGGTGCTGGCCACGCTGACGTCGTCGTCCAACAGGGCGTCGCGGAGCACGTCCTGGGCGGCCCGCGAGGTGTCGTTGGACAGGGCGCCGATGACGGCCGACCGCATCTCGGGGTCGTCGGAGCTGGCCTGGGCGCGGATGCCGTCGCGGGCGGCCGGCGTGTTCAGGTTCTGCAGGCTCCACAAGGCCGAATGGCGGGTCTCGGGGTCGTCCAGCGACGCGAGCAGGACCTCCTCGGCGTCGCGGCTGCCGGTCTGGCCGAGGGCGGACAGGGCGGCGTTGCGCACCTGGGCGTCGTCTTCGTCGAGCAGGGAGACCAGCTCGGCGACGGCGTCGGGGTGTCCGGTCTGGGGGAGGGCGGAGATCGCCGATGCGCGGATGCTCGGATCGGGGTCGGCGAGGCCCGCCTCGACGGCGTCGGCGTTGACGCCGTGAGGGCCCCAGAGCATGGCGTGGAAGGCCTCGCTGCGGACGGTGGTGTCTTCGGACTGCATGCGGACGAGGAGCGCGTCGCGGGCGCCGGCGTCGTCCATCTGGCCGAGTGCGCGGACGATGGAGCCGGCTTCCATGGAGTCGGCGTCGCCGAGGCGGGCGAGGAGCGCATCGCGGGCCTCGGGGGTGGCCAGTCGGCCCAGGGTGGTGGCGGTGACGTCGAAGTTGTCGTCGGGGTCGTCAAGGCGCTGCAGCAGGAGGGACGAGAGGCCGTCGCGGGCTTCGTCGCCCATGCCCTCCAGCGCGCTCATGGCGGTCTGGCCGACCCACTGGTCGTCGTCCTGGGTCACCAGGTCGAGCAGCCGCGCGACGGAGTCTTCGTCGCCTCGGCTCTGCAGCGCCCAGATCACGGAGTTGCGCTGGTCGCTGGTGCCCTCGGCGAGCACCTCCTCCAGCAGCGACCAGCCCTCTTCGCCGCCGTGCATGGCCAGGAAGGAGTAGGTGGCGTCGGGCGGGAGCAGGCCGTCGTCGTCGAAGCGGGACACCAGGATGTTGGCGACCCGGGCGTCGCCGGCGCCCGCGAGGGCCGACAGCGCCTGCTCGGCCAGGGGTCCGTCTTCGCCGGCCAGGACCGCGAGGACGTCGCGGGCCTCGGGTTCGGGGCGGTTGACGAGGGCCGAGGTGATGCTCCACGCCTCGTTGAGGGGGACGAGGTCGATGGCCTCGATCAGCGCGTTGAGGGAGCCCTCGGCGCGGCTCTCGCCGAGTGTGTTGACCGCGGTCAGGCGGAGGCTGGGGTCGAAGAGGGCCTCGCGCAGGATCTCCACGGCTTCGGGGTCCCGCACGGCGCCGAGGGCGCCGAGGACGGCGAGGCGCTGGCTGCCCTTCGCGGTGCGGGCGAGGCCGATGAGGATGGAGTCGGTGCGGGGGTCGGCGAGGGAGCCGAGCGCGGTCAGGGCGGCGTCGCGGCGGGGGCTGACGGGGTTCGTGGCTTCGAAGACGAGCAGCTGCAGGTCGGGGGCCTCGCCGAGGCTCGCGACGGCGTGGGCGAAGCTCCAGGCGTCGTTGGCGGGGGCGGTGCGGAAGGCCCGGTGCAGGACCCGGCGGGCGTCGTCGCCGCCGCGCAGGGCCAGGGCTTCCAGGGCGAGGGACTGACGCCAGCTGTCGGTTCCGGTCACGACTTCGCGGAGGACGTCGACAGCGCTTCGGTCGGAGACCAGACCCAGGGCGGGGATGGCCGCGGCGCTGAGGGCGGAGTCCTGGCTGCGGGCCATGAGCGTGAGGCGGTCGAGGGCGCGGCGCCCCCCGAGGCGACCGAGGCTGCGGGCGGCGGCCTCGACGACGTAGCTGTTGGGGTGGTCGACCCGGGACGCGATGCGGTCGAAGTCGGCGCGCGGGTCGCCCAGGATGCCCAGCCGGTCGAGGAGCTCGCGGGTGGCGGCGGGGGGCGGGTTGCGGTCCAGGTCGACGCGCACGGCGGCCAGCTCGCGGGGGAAGGCGCGGGGGGCCTTGATGGGGGCCGTGGGGTTGGCGGCGGCGACGGGGGTGCGCTTGCTCAGGCCCGGGACCACGCGTTCGACGACGGCGAGGCCCCGCTCGGCGAGGCCGGGCAGGACGGTGCCAAACGCCGCCGAGGGGAGGGCGATGAGGGCGACGAGGACGACGGCGAGGCCGCGGCGGCGCTTCGGGGACGGGACGGGGGCACGGGCAGGCATGGGTCGCTCCGGTGTGGGGCTCGTGCAGCAACGAGACACGGGACCGGGGCGGTTGGTTCCCGACGGAGTGGGGACCGGAACCGGGGGACCTGTCGGTCAGGTTCGCGTGGGTGGGCCGGTTTCGTCCCGGAACC
>Ga0055584_100000115_pt1 | contig 75026 bp, 90 predicted proteins | sample OSDHelmetaG_FD_58716 | JGI IMG/M metagenome (GOLD analysis project Ga0055584, IMG submission 58716) | Pelagic marine sediment microbial communities from the LTER site Helgoland, North Sea, for post-phytoplankton bloom and carbon turnover... | ecosystem: Environmental > Aquatic > Marine >... | reverse complement strand
AGTATCCGTAAAATAATGAAACATTTAGGAATTAAGTAATGAGCTTTAATGTATACAAACAAGGTACCAATGGTTACGCACTTTACTTCGCTAAAGGCGATTGGCGTGAGTCGGCAAGTGTTCGTAATGATCAACTTAAACCAGTAGCTGAAGCTATGATTGGTATTACAGGTACTTTGAACCATGGCAAGAATACTTTAGCTGGTCTAATCCAGAGTCATTTAGTAACTACCAAACGTAAAGAGATGGCTTTTGGGGATGCACCTAAAGTAATACTACAAAAAGTATTTCCTAAGTGGACTTCAGCACACTTTTATACGCGCGAACTTAAAGAAGCTGTTTGCCCTATATATGGTATTAGTCCTCGTACAGCTATGACTAAGTTCGGTACTGACTTTATGCGTAACTCACTTGGTTTACCACGTTACTGGATTAACTTATTAGAGGAGGATATGGAAACTCTTGGCCGTAAACCAGAAGACGTAATCATTACTGATATACGTTTTAATAATGAAGCTGCTTGGGCTAAGTCTAATGATGGTTTCATTATCCGTATACGTGACCCTCGTAAACCTGTACCTACTGAAGAAGAAAGTGAGCAAGGTATCTCTACCATGTTCATTGATTTCGATATAGAAAATGATGGCTCTATTGATGACATCGTAGATAAACTCCTTATACTGAAACCTCTTTATTACTTACCAAAGAGTTTTCCAGAAGATGAATCGCGAATATTCCCTCAGTAAAAACAGTCAAGCAAAGGTAGATACGTGCGCTCCTATTATTAAATCAGTAGTAGCGCGCGCTATGGAAATTGCTAATACTCGTAAATTACACTGCCCTGATTGGGGTGTTAGTTCAGGTAAACGAACCACTGATGAACAATTCAATATGTACCGTAAAGGTCGTTCAATGGTTATCAAAGATAAAGGTTCAAGTGAGTACGCTGTAGTTGACCCATTTAAAGTTATTACTAATGCGGATGGTTACGCTAAGAAGTCAGCTCATCAAACTGGTTTAGCTATTGATATTTATTGCTATGTTGATGGTCAAACTAATTACGACTTTGATAATTTAGCTGCTGTTGCTACATGCTTATTTGCTGCTGCTTGTGAACTAGGTGTGCATCTAGTTTGGGGTGGTAACTGGAATAGCCTAACGGATGCACCTCATTTCGAGGTGAAGCTATGAATATATTAATCCATGGTTACAATGTACGTGACCCAATGACTACTGTAGGGCGTTTACAGAAGCGTTTATCTAATACCTATCTATTTGTATATGGTTGGTTTGGTTTGACCTCTGTACTGCTATACAACAAACGTGAAGCCATAAAACTTAAAGAGCTTTTAGACCAGCATCCTGAAAGTACTGTTTATGCACATTCGAATGGTTGTGCTATTGCTGTATTAGCTGCTGAGTTGGGAGCCAAGATTAAAACATTGGTTTGTATTAACCCTGCGCTGAAGACTGATTATGTATTCCCAGATACGATTACTAATGTAGGTGTGGTTCATACTAAACATGACGTACCAACTAAGGTAGCTCGTTTCTTGGATTACGTACCGTTTATTCAGTTGATTGTACCTAACGCATGGGGAGCCATGGGAAACTATGGTGCAGAAGATAAGCGAGTTAAAAACTTTGATTTCAGTGATTACTTAGATGGGCATAGTGCTTTTTTTGAGTATAGAAATATGGATATATGTTTGCCTGTTGTTCGTTCGTGGGTAAAACAATTGTAAAATTAGCCATCCTTCGGGATGGCTTTTTTATTTGGAATTAAATGCCGTCCTTATATTTTTCAGTGAATGATCGCATTTCATCTTTCATAGGTTGCATCAACTGTGTAATGCCACTAACTATGTCATGTTTAATTACCTGAGAAACCAAATAATCTAAAGATACTGGTTTAGGCATATAGTCTACAACACCTAAATGTATCGATTGGCTTAGATTATCAGGGTCATCACTACCAGAAACGAATATAACAGGAATGTCCTTAGTTACTTCATTAGACTTCAAGGCTGTGCAAACCTGAAAGCCATCCATGCCTGGCATAACTAAATCCAATACTACAAATGAAGGTTTATGTTCTAGGGCATATTCCACTGCTTTTGTGGGATCAGCCAAAGCAATTGCTTTAACTCCCGCACGCTCAAAAGCTTCTAGGAATACACGCCTATCTAAAGGACTATCATCAATAATAAGTACAGTCGCATTACACATATTTTATTCCTTGTTGTGATTATGCTGCTGAAGATTAGTTAAAGTCATGCTGTGCAATCTTTTTTCTAAATCCAGTTCAGCCCGCAAAATCGTGTCGTTAAGTTTTCGAAGGTCAACCCCAAGCGGAACCAGTTTACCATCTATGTCGGTTAACTTTGCCTGAATGATTTCAACATCTTTTTTTAAGTTGGCATTATCCAATGCAAGAGCTTCAATCTTTTCTTTCTGCTTACTCCAAGCATTAGCTAATGCACCAATAGGTACTATTAAAATTGCCCAAATGAAAGACATTAAATTCAAATCCATACTTACCTCTATTTTGATTACCTGCCTCTATCAGATCAGAGAAATACACCTCTGAGGTGCTATGTTACGCAAGTATTAGATATAAATATAGGAATACCCGACTGTACTTAATCATACAGTCAGGGTGATTACAGAAGCTTTCTACATAGCATCCAATTCTTCTAAGTAAATACGATCAGACATAACAGCTCTATCAAATACTATTTCCTTATTATATAGCTTGTTGTTTATCATAACGTTCTTCAAAGTGATAATGTCGCCTGTAGCATAAAAACGCATAATAGGCGTAATACTAGCATCATCCAGCAAAATCTTACCGCCGATAACATCAATACGTGAATTATCAGAAGAGTAAGCTATGTTGGTTCGTAGCACTGAACCTCTATCCAAGCTAAGCTCATCAAACGATTGCGCGTCACCATATATGTTACAACCAATTACTTTTACATAGCCCTGTGATTGCACACAAGCACCTTCATCACGAAAAGCTCTTGTATTTTTAATAGTACAACCAATCAGCTTATTGGTTAACGAGTATGACCATACACCAACACCGTATTTACAGGTGTTCATTGTAGAGTCTACTACGCGCATATCCCCACCTTTACAATCAATACCTCGGTCGCCACAATTTAGAAAGTGACTATCATAGATACGCTGCTTAGTACCCGCATTAATAGTAATACCATCACCTTGAATATAACTGTCGATAATCTCCCCTGTATTATTTTGAGTGAAACCACAGTTTTTAACATACAGACTTCTTATGTATAAGTTATCTGCAATGTTACAAGTGATTGCATTAGGGTACGCCGCGCCTTGCACCGAAGCCATATCAATCTTAGCATCAGTAATTGTAACGTCCTTAACATTGTCGTATAGACGAATACCAGCTTTCTTCAAGTACTTCGCTCTAAAATTATCCACAACTACAGGACCATTAGTAGAAGCTATATATATACCGGTAGATGCGTTAAACACTTTAATATCAGAAAGTCTATTACTGCCTGAATTAGAGTGCATATACAGTGCGCTGTTAAAGTGAAAGAAAGTCATGCACGTTATATCGGTATGCTTAGATTCAACAAAAAAAGCCAAAGCACCATCACTATCTGTATTTTCCCAAGGATACTGTGTAACCCCTAAAAAGTAAGGAGCCGTATCTCTCGTAGGTAGTACCGCATTACGTGAAGGGGCGCTACCACCTATAATACGTAACTTACCTTCGCTGCTTCCGCTATTGGCTTGATATGTATGAATACTGTCATCTATATCTATGTTACTTTTTTCGCCTTTTATTTTACTTATAAGCAAAACATCATCTTTACCTAACTTGTCGGTGCTGTCTAAAATTTTAGATTTAATTTCAGCCAATCCCATTGAGTTAGCCCAAGAACCACCAGTGTTTGAACCACTAGGACTTGCTCTGTATATACCCATTTTATTACCTCAATTACAGCCAGTAATACTACTCACTGGCTGGTTTATTTATTTTAATAACTACTTAAGCCCATAACCAAGTACCGTCGCCTTGACCTACAGGTGACTCACCAACTTTTGGTAATGAACCATTAGCATCAATAACTGTACTTACTTCATAAGGGAGCGCAATGAAGTTACCTTTATTAATGTCTTTCTGGTTTAAATAATCAGTGTCTACAATCAAGTAATCTATAATTGGTAGTTTACCTGATGCATCCCAAGCAACACCATCTACGGCAAAATCAAATGCAAATTTAGTCGCACCTTCAGGCACTACTACAGAACGGTATGCACCATTAACGCCATCGTGATAGCTAGCGCTACCCTTAGCTACAATGATGTCATTGTCGTCAGCAAACCAATAACTGCTATTATCACCACCGGTGTCTAGCTTAATAGTATAACCAGCTTCTAGCCCTGTGATAATAGTAGTGGTTCTACGTTCTGGTGTCGTAGTACTCAGGCGCAATATATTACTAGCTGCACCTCCGTTATACCAAGAACCTGCTTGCACACTAAAAGTTAAAGGTGATGGCGCATAAAGCTTAGCTTCGTCTTCCATAGTCATAAGCATACGAGATTCTTCAGGTAACACATTACTAAAAATATAATTAACTAATCTTCGTAAACCATTATAATTTGGATGCGTGAAATCCAAGTAATACTCGTCCATTAAATGTACGGCTTTGGTTGCTGCCTTGCCACTAACATAAACACTATCTTCAAATTCTAAAGGTAATGTTTTGTACATAGCATCAAGCTCATCATTGTCCGATGCACCTGTTTCGTTAGGTGATACAAATACAATTAAAGTATTAGGTCTTGAAGCTAGATAGGTATTGAGTCCATTTACAATATCCTGTTTCACTTCATCTACCGTCTGTCCGCTGTGGTTAATACCTAACGACATTTCTAATATCGTTGTACTGCCTGTTCCGGGGGTACGTGTTATTGCTTCAGTCAGGGTAGAGTTACCGGTATTACTTCTCCAATTACCTGCTGTTTGACCACCACTAGAATTTTCTAAAGCTTGAAAGTTTATCTTAGCTAACTGTGGTTCATAGTAATCTAAGGAATCAACCTCACCACTTAATCGTGTACTGTCACCAGTAACTACATAGGTGTAAGGTGTCTCAGACTTTAAGGCATCAAGGAAACGTTGTTTGATAGCAGTGGTTACTATTTCTGTACCGCCACCAACATCACCGTCATCTACAGCACCGCTTATTACTTTCCAGTCTTTTGCTGTAGAAGTACCCAGGGCAACAAAGTACTCACCAGTGTTAGGGTTAATTAGTCGCTCACCTTCGTACAATGGTGCATGAATAGGTGTGCTTCTAACTGGTATAACTTCATTTTCTAAACCAGTGTAAAAATCAGCTTCTGTTGGTTCTGGGTAGTCAGAGTAAGTAAGGTACTTATCTTTAACATACTCATCACCATTTTTGTTGTAACGAACATCGAGGTCATACTCACCTTCAGCATCAAAAGCACCTAAACCCTCCTGACCTTCCATGTTCTCTGAAATCATAGTCCAACGTTCTTTACTATTATTTATTGTATAAATAATATAAGAAGGTACTTTTAATACACACTCGCCTACGTCTTCTTCCCTGATATGCAATTCACCAGCAGCAAACAACCACTCTGAACCATACTTTATAAGCACATTAGCAAGACCATCATCGTCTTTAAAATTACCTAGCGTAACCACACTAATATCTTTTAAAGCTTCTTCGTCCATAAGTAAGAAGTCCGCATAAGTAGGCACTAAAACACTACCACCCGAACCACCAATAACAACACCTCCGGGTGTCACTCCATCATGTAAGTGGATCTCCCACTTTTCAACATCAAGAGTAAGTTCCCCTTCCATACCTATAAAATTTTTATTTTCTTCTGTAGTTCCCTTTTTTGGTCGCAGTACTCGGCTGCCTTCTGTTTCTGTAACGAAACCGCCAATGAAATCACTATTCATTCTTTCAAGTGATTCCGCTATCTTACTACCACACTCTTTGTCGTCATCACAACTAATTGCAATAATACCCATTAGCACCAACCCTCATCAGTATTTTTCATTTCTTTAGATATTAGATTAATAGTATCTTTACTTTCTAATCTAGCGCATTCATTTTGGTATATAGAGTAGTAATTATTACTCTGGGATTCCCCAGCCAATGATTTACGATTCTTGTAAATACGATGACCTATGTAAGCCAATAAAGCTTCCGTGAATTGTATAGGTAAATTTATTTCTTGCCCTTCAATGTCATCACCTTCAAGTCTAATTTTCGGGTGTTTAGCCTGATAAATTACATTGTACATTGTGTCCTGAATAGTCTCAGGAAACTCAATAGTATTGAAGCTTGGTAACATTACTGACGAACAAAATGATTCGTTATTAATGAATACTGGTTTATTACACGCGTCCACCACTCTATCTATACGAATAATGTCATCGGTAAAAGGTGCGCTTGAAGAATCTATAATGTACTTATTTGGTTTAGTACTTATAGTACTTAAAGCATAATCACTTTTTAAGTGGTAAGTGGTAACACCTGATACCTGCTTTAATAGCACATTACTAAATCGCAATTCAAAGCGTGCATGCAAAGCATCTAAGGCTGCATTAATAGCAGGTATAACTTGTACGTACTGGTCTGGCTGAGTAACTGTTTGGGTGTCATCACCACCTATAGATAAGTGCGCTAACTCCCCATAAGCCAAGTGTTCTAATATGTCACTAACTAACATTTTAATTACCTTGTTTTATTAATAATCTTTAGTATAACTTAATGGCTTGTTACACAGCATAACTATCGTAAGCACCAACCTCTGGTTCTTCCTCTTCTTCCCAAATTTGTGAATCTTCATTAAAAGAAAGAGGGGTTTCTTCACTAGGCATAAATGAGTTGATCAGCGGCAACATTGATATTGTATCCGCAAAGTCATCATGCTTAGATTTAAAGCCTTTACGTGATACTAGTTGCATTTCTTCCTGCATTTCTAGCATCTCTGGTGACTTATTAAGTTCCTCAGGAAACAATATTTTATGGTTCTTGAATAACGGAACCACTACATTAAATCGCGTAATTTTATCAGTGCTAGGTCTAATGCCTGGATTACCTTCATTGTTCTCAGAAGTTAGATTAAAGTAACAACGCTTAGTACCCATCTCTCTTCTAACCCAAGAAACAAAACCTTTCTGTTGTCCGCTTATTTCAATACCTACTTCTAGTGGTTTATAAATTTGAACCAGTCTAAATAAGTCATCGACAGTCACAGCCATATCTTGCTGCTTACAAACACCGTCTACCCAAAACCAAGTACCATCAGAACTTAATGCCCACACAGAAATAACACTGAAATCACTAGCTTCCTTTTCAGAAGTTGCAAAATCCGTAGTGATATAAAAGTTATAACCATCTTTATGTTTAAGTAATGTGTTTCGTGAATACCAGTTAATTTCGCTGTCTTTAATTAATCTATCTTCTTCTGACATAATTCGTAGCATTAGCTCCTGATTGAATGAATCCACCTTACCCGCTTTGAAAGCTTTGGTGTACTGTTTAAGTACATAATCATAAGTAAATCTATCAGGCCATGAGCCTTTAAACTCACTACGCTTGCATGGAAATTTTTCACATACAGGGTAAACGTTTACGTACCATGCACCAGACTCAACCGCTTTGTACAATGGGTCACGGGCGTTAAAGGGTGTACCTGACCATATGATTTTAGACTTAGTAGGATGCAGAGCGTAATCCACAGCTTTATACACTGTGTCCTCTACGCTCGCTATAACCGTTTCTGAGCGTGCATCTTCATCAGATATTAAATCGTCCAGCACAGCAAGCACAGGACGCTTACCCATCTCCTTGGCTCCACGTACGCCGGTCTTAGCACCATAACCTTTTATAATAAAACGATTGCCGTCAGTGTTTCTAAATTCCCAACGTATATCAGTAAACTTAGCCACAGGCACATATTCTTGTAAAAATTCAGAGTTCTCCCAACGGAACTCCAAGTTTTTACGCATATTTTTTACACCATTCTCTATACTATCAGAAACATAGATAGCCAAAGGCACTCTACCAAAGCCAGGAATTGAACCATAAACAGCAATGTATAAAAATAAGTACTCACCTAACAATGTTGTTTTCGCTATGCCACGGTGACATAGGTTGATTGTGTTTTGGCGCTTACCACTTATTTGATCAAGCATACGTAAATGAACTACAGGTGTTTTATTCTCCTCACCCTCATGACCATTAACCATCTTAATGAATGTCACAAATTCAACGGCAAAAGTACTTGGTACATAGCAATCATCTATTGAATAATTTACTTCATTAATCCAAGCTTCTACTGTCTTTTCTGTTGGTTCCTCTAAAGGCACTTCCTCATCAAAATCATACATCTTCTATGTCCTGTATTGGTTTATGGAATAGAGAAGACTGAGCCACCTCATGAGCGTTGTTGTTACCTTGCTTGATACTATTCACCTGTTTCTCAGCAAACTCGTTCATAGCTGTGCGTAGAGCGTCTATTGCACTATCTTCTTTGTGCGTTATTTCTAATTCCATTTTAGACACTTCAGGCTGTTTAAGATGGGTCATAAGACTGTTTGCAGCATCCGATCGGACTTTAGGACTTACATCAAGATTGGTAGCTATACTGTGCTGTACGTTAATAGCATCCTGAAATTTATCCGAGTTAAGTATGTACGATGGAATTAGAGTTTGTTCTCTAATTTTATTAACCAAAATACTTTTGTTATATGCAGCTACATGGCTACTAATATCTTTATCAGTTACGCCATTATCTAAATGTGTTTGGTAGCGATCAGGAAAAGTTTTTATGTAAGCAGATTTATTAGTATCACCGCGCACCTTGAAACCCATGTAACGAACAGCATCAATATAGCTATCCATTTTAAAGCGACCATCGTTAAGTACACTAGTAAAACCCAATAAATTATCGCGATAAACTTCGCGCTCATAAGGGTCATCAAATAGTGAATTAACGGTATCAACTAAACTTTGTGTTGCTCGTTCTTTTATATGTTTAGGCAGGACAGCCTTGAATGTATCTAGTGTTAAACCATTACTCATTGTGAATGCTCGAAGTTAAATAATGATTTAGTATATAGGTGCTTGGTAGGTATAAGCAAACAATGTTACAAACCTCTCGTCTGCGACTTCGGTTTGTAGCATTGTTTGTTTGAGGGTTTTTCTATTTTACAAAGTACCCCACAACCAAGTGCCGTCACTTTGCCCTATTTGTATCTCACCTTCTTTTGGTACGTTTCCTTGTGCATCAATAGATAAAGGTGTCATTGCATAAGGTAAAGATACAGGTAAACCTTCATTTACTTGTACTTGTGTTTTGTAAACCAAAGGCGTTACTAAGTACTCTATAACAGGTACTTTGCCACTAGCGTCCCAATCATCACCAGTATTTGAAAATGAGTAACCCATCTTAGTTGCACCTAATGGAACGGTTACAGATCTAAAAGCCCCATCAGCGCCGTCATGATACGAAGCAAAACCAGAAGAGATAAAATTGTTATCGTCATCAGCAAAGTAATAACTTGAGTTATCCCCGCCAGTATCTAACTTGATCACAAAATTTGGCTCAACATCAATTAGCGTTGTGGCTCGTCTATCAGCCTTGCTTGAGTCAAAGCGCAGTATAGGAGTTTCTGTAGTACCGCCCTTATACCAGTTACCATTTTGTACTGTAAAAGGTAAAGAACCCGTAGGTAACAAAATAGGTTGATCTTCCATAGTCATAGTCATGGCTGCTTTTAAAGGCAACACTTGACTAAAAATGTAATTAACTAAACGACGCAAACCATTAAAATTTGGGTGCGTAAAGTCAAGGTAGAAGTCATCATTAAGGTGCACATCTGTAGTAGCATACTTACCACTGACGTATACAGAATCAGCAAACTCAGCAGGAAGCGTTTTATACATAGCATCCATTTCATCATTAATATCTGTACCAGTCTCATTAGGTGATACAAAGATTATTAGTGTGTCTGGCTTTGCTGTTAAGTATGTCGTAAGTCCTGCAATAATATCAGCCTTAACTTCTGCAACTGTTCTACTAGATTTATTAATACCTAAAGACATTTCAAGAATAGTTGTACTTCCTGTGCCTGGGGTATTATCTATAGCTTCTTGTACTGTAGAGTTACCAGTATTACTTGCCCACCATAAAGCTGTTTGTCCGCCGCTAGCATTGTTATATGGTTCAAAGTTTATCTTCGCTAATTGTGGTTCGTAGTAGATAGTTGAATCTAGCTCACCACTACTACGAGTACTATCTCCTGTAACGATGTAAGTGTACTTTTCATCGGCAGCTAAAGCTTCAGTAAAGCGTTGTTTGATTGGCGTGTTATCTTGCGCAATAAGCGCATTGATATTCTCTTTAATAAGTTCGGTAGTGTAGTTCACACCACAAACCATATTTACTAGATACATAGTATTAAGTCCTCGTTGCACTGTATTAATTTATCACTACAGCTAACTAGTTTTGTGACAGAATCGTACCACTTAAATTCTGTAGTTTTATTTACAATTAGTGATGCCAGTAAGTTTACCTTAATGGGTTTACTAATTAAATTACGAGAAATCATATTAACCGCCGTAGCTTTGCACTATTAGATTGGTAACATTAGTAGCAACTAACACAGGGAAGTTGCCTTGCCCATGCACTAAAGATAACGTACTAGGTACTGTTATAGCACCTTCGGGAATATCAACATATTGACCGTTAGAGTCTGAGAAAGCTAACTTTGCAGAACCCGCACCCAAGTCGCCAGAGAATACGAATACTGTAGTGGTTTGATTGTGGTTCGCTACTACAGTGTTAGTAGTACCGGTGATTACTTTTTTCATTGTCTATCCTAATGGTTAAAAACAGGACTGATATTAACAGACCTGTTTTTAACAAGGTAGAACTACTTAACCAGTACCCAATCCTCTGCTAGTAAATCTGACTGTGACGCGACCCAAGGTACAACATCACCATCCACAGATTTTATTGCTATGTAGGCACGATAAGAAACATATGGTCCAAACGCAGCTTTAGCCACTTCTGTTTGTGCAGGGTAAATATTTTCAGGTACGTAGTACAGAAACATACCTTTACCATTCCAGCCCTTACGAGCAACCTTGTGACCTTCTTTAAGCAACACAATAGCATCACCCATAGAAACGCCATACTCAACACCACGATACGCATTATGGAACACTTCACTAGGCGACCATGAGATATAACCTTTATGGTTTGGGTGATTACTTTCACCGCCATCAACATACTCAACTAAGTAACCTGCATCATCAGTCTCATCTTCTGGCATAACCCAACCACGATAATCATTATATTGTTGGCGAGTCATTGCAGTACATAGTACTTGTTTGGTTCCAATACACAGCTCATTATTCATGTGACTATTCCCCTTCTTCTATTTTTTTAATGCGAGTAGTTAGAATACTTTCGTAGTCTTTCATTATGTCAAACTGGTTACTTAAATCATTTTGTGATTCTAAAGTTAAACCCTTGAACATAGGTGTATAAAAGAAATCACCTAATGCTTTAACTTTCACAGACAACTCAGCTAGTTCAATACGCATGCGCTCAATAAAAGTAGTCTCAACTTTTGGGGCTGCTAAAGTCTTAGCTAGGTGGTAGCCTTCAAGCTCCCATAACTTTTCGCGTGATTCTTTTACGCACTTTTCAGTACAGTATTTAACACCAAGCTCAGCATTGAAATTACGTTTATCTACACAAGCCATCTCAGAAACAGCTAATGTGAAGTCAACAGCTCCCATTGGTAACACGCCCACAACAAGAGTAGTAGTCGTACCTTCTACAAGTGATGGTTTATAAATCACTTGCTCCATCAGCTCAGCTATATATTCAGGCAATACTTTAGGAAATATTGCACCATTGTCTTCAAAGTCTTTACACATATCTTTATCGTCAGTCATTACTTTCCCTCAACATTAAAAATTCTACCATCTATAAATCTATGGGTTGATTCTGCTTCCCACATCTCTTTAACTTTATCAGCCTTACAACTACTATGACCGATATAAATTACATACTGTCTAGGTCTTAATTGATCAACTAATATCAAACCTAACTTAGTAAGTTCACGCTTACGTTTAGCTAAAGTATTTTTGGTAATACCTAAACCAAGCATAATATAACTATCATTAAAGTCAGCACCATTACGTAGCCCCGACAAGTAACCATAAAGCCTATAAGCGCCATCACTTAAAGAACTATCAATAGCTAAAGACTTGTCCATCTTTACCCAATTCTCTTTAGGGAATATATGCCTAACTATCACAAAGTAACTCCTGCCTTGATAGCATGATGCCCAACCATGTAAACCAATTCTACATAAGCTTCAACAAACGTAGTTTCTTCCTCACCATAAGGGTCTTCTCTACGAGGATAAGCAACACCAGTATCTGAAACTACATGCCCTACCTTTTCATAAACTTCTTTAGCGGGTGATTTAGATATGGCTGACAAGTAAGCTTCTTTAGCCTTAGCTTCTCTAGTTAAACACATAACAATCTCTTCTGACTTAATTGGTTCTACACACTAGCAGTATTGACATAATCAATCAATATAACCAACTACTGTTAATTTATACAGTGGGTATCTTTTATTGGGTAGCGTACAAGGTATCTTTATTTGGGGGTACTATACAAGAATACGTTCGTTCGCTTCGCTCTCTCTCTGAATGGCTCCGCAAACTTTAAAGATAGTAGCGGGATTTTTCAAAAATTTTTTGTGAGAAAAGTTGGGGGGAATTTTCTAATCTGGGTATCAAGGTAGTACTGTGTGTATTTACTCCAAAAGCTGAGACTACCCCCCCTACCTAATTACTTCTGTGGTTCGCAGACTACCTACCCACCTTCTTGCTTCTACTATCACCACGCTCATACTCTCAACTCCTCAGGCATGTTGACCTCATACATATTCTCAGCAGTGCTACGCACCAGTGATGAACAATACCGTTCAATCAATCATAGGATATGACAATGAAAATCTTTAAAGCTATCGGTACAGTAGTAGACGCAATGACATCAGCAGCAGTAAAAGGCTGTAAAACTGTAGAGAATGTATTTAGTTATACTGAATCAGTAAGTGGTTCTATGCTACTAGAACAACAGTTAGATGCTCATAAAGCTAACCAACTAATCATGCAGGATATGGCAGACCAAGGCATAGATATTAGTGAGTTCAGCACTACTATCAAACCTAAGGCAAAGGCTCAAACCAAAGAGCCTAAACCTAAAGCCAAGTCTAAAGGTAAGGCATAACATCAACGCTAGTCTTCGGACTAGCAACCCTCATTATCAATAAGGACATAACCATGTTTACTCTAATCAAACTAACATTCAAACTACTCTTTATCTCTTTAACCAAACAGAATAAAGAAGCCATCACAGCAATCCAAACAGAGGTAGCCATAGCTTACCTCAAGCGTGAAACTAGACCACTAGACCAGTTAGGTGTAGAAGAGCTACGTTACCTACGTACTCAAGTACAACGTGGTGCACCAGCATCAAGCAACAAGACAAACCAACTTCATCGTATAGATTATCGTATAGCTAATCTGTCGTAACAAATTCCCTAGTCACTAGTAATAGTGATTAGGGATTAAAACCTAAGCCACTTAGCCCACACAACACAACACCATTAGAGATAGGGAGATAGGGAAATTCCTCCTAATATTAATATCTAAATAGTTCCATCACAAGCTCCTCTAAGCCATCCTAAGCACACATAGAATTAAGCCATGCCATTGTATTCCTATAGGGGAGAAATGCTCTGAGGATTGACTAGGGTAGTAATAATAGTCTCCACTCCATCCCAATATCTACTCACTCCATTAAACTATATCTACCCTATAAACCAACAAATAAATACAGGGATTTTAATTGGTAAGAAATAGTTAACTTTAAGAGTGCTTCGCACAAGAGGTGAAATTCATTTAATTAAAAGGAATACAAATATGACAGTTGTACCAGAGACTTTAGTTATCGCCTTTACTCATAAAAGTGTGTGTTTAGGTATATGTGCTGTGTTACAGGATGCATATCTTAAAGGTGACATATCATCAAATACTGAGTCTTTATTAAAAGCCAGAATGTATAGCTTCTTAATAGATAAAGGTTGGTACTCAGGACTACCTTTGTATCCTATATCTGATGTGCCTAGTAGCGGTTTAAGTGCCTTACATGCATTCCATAGCAACGATAACTTATGGAATATAAACACTCCATATGGTCGTAGAAGAATTCTTGTTTATAAAGAACTTTGTGAATACCTTGAACAACTAAATGCAGGTATCTAATCCAACCCTTTGTGTAATCAAACAGTGCTGCGCACTTAGCGTGGTATTTGTTTGACACTATTTTTATTAAGGAATAAACCATGAATATAAATTCACTTAATCAGATGATTAAAGTTATTACTAACAGACCTGTAATTATAGAAGTTAGTGATGCTAATGGAACTGTGTATCGTCTAGTAAGTAAAGTTACTAATTATGACCCAATTACTAAAGAGAGTGTGCCTTGTATTCTTTTACAAGAAGGTACAAATGGTAAGTATTTAGAGGGTGAAGGGTACATAGCTGTTAGCTATGAATACTTGTTTTTATACAGTGAAGTTGATGCATTAGCTTAAAGGGAAAGTTATGGAATTTAATAGTGATTTATATAAGCAAGCAATGGCAACTTACGTTGTGAAGTCTATGAGCATCTTAATGATTATTTAATGGAGTTACGTAATGCTGAGTAAAGAAATAAAAGCAGATATAGCCGAACGGTTTGTAGATGTACCTTTAAATAAAGATTGTGGTATTTGTCACCATATAGGTGAAGTACATCAGGACGATGATGAGTACGTGTATTTGCATACTCATTTACGCAATGCCATTAAGCAATCAGGTTACGGATACGATGAACCATCATGCGATACATTCCCCATTAAACCTTGGGATGGTGCTGGTGGTGATGATGGGCATACAGCCTATATCACCGCTGTTAATAGTAACAATTTATGGAACCGTACTACTGAATATGGGCGTAGAAGACATGCCGTGTATAACATTATGTTAGATAACTTACGTGAAGACGTGAGCCAGTCTTAGCAGTGCTTCGCACGGGTTATAGTATTTAACTTTAAGGAAATATTTATGAAGATTCAAGAATTGTTAAACCTGTATAAATCTAACTGTAACACTATCGAAAATGGTGTTGCTGCTTTAGGCAATGCACAGGTAGCAATAGTCAGTAAGATTTATGACTTGACTGAACAAACCAAAGCATCGGTTTTACTCACTCTTGAGCAAACCAATCTGCTTACTGAGGTTGATGCTATTCGTGACCTTAGTGATGATGATTTCTTATTACTACAGGATTTAGTAATGGAAAGTGATGAAGCATCTCGTTGGCATAACAGCAATGTAGATGTCATCGTAGATGTGTATTCCACTTGGCATCCTTGTGATGTATGTAGTGGTGCTTACACATTCGATGAACCTTGTGTGTTTCATTAATGAGTAAGGTAAGTTCATTAATTACGGCACTATCTACAACGATAGTGCTGCTCCTCATTCTTAGTGTTACACCACTAGAATTATATAGTAGTCAGCCAATCAAGTTAGCTAAATACTTCTTGGTTGCTTACTCAATTACAACAGTCTATTACATGATAGCTGTGTTCATTGAAAAGGTTACACCTCATGAAAAATAAATATGAGCGCATGGCGTATGAATTAGAACACAACTTAGATACTCGTAATTCGTTGTGTTCTAACATGTCTAAGATTTGCAACCAGTATAACTTAGGTGATAAAGCAGTGTTTACAGACTTAGCAAAAGAGGAAGCAGGTAAGTTATTACTGCTCTCACTTGATTCATTATTCTTTATCAAGTCACCCGGTGAGCATCCTGCAGATGCATTTATGAAGTCGTATAAGGCACGTGATTTCTATGACTTGTCTTTAGAGTCATGCAGGAATAGACATAAGGTTACGCAGTCTTTAATACTTACTTTGTATAAGAAGTCAGATGAGTATGTGCGTACTATCTCAACCATCAAAACAGTCGGTTTAGTTGGTCTGTTAATGATAACAGCAATATTTGTAATTTAAGGAACACCAATGAAAAATAAATACGAAGCACTAGCAAACCATCTAGCAAATAACTTAGATAATAAAGTAGGTATTTGTCAAAATATCCATAAACATACTAGTGATGTTGAGTTACACAATAGATTTAAACTTTCAGCTCAGCTTGTAGGTAAACCACACTTCTCAGGTGATTATGTATATCCAGTTGCTTCACCTGATGGTGAACACAGGGTAGCGTTTTATACAACACTATGTAAGGAAGAAGGTATGTATAGTAATGAAGATAGCTATGGTATTAGTCGTAATATTATACTTAATAAATTCATTACAGATTTACTTGTTACCTCTGTTGATTATGAAGCAAGAAAATTCAGAAAACGTATTGTATTAGGACTAACCGCAATTGTGGTAGCCACAGTAATCTCATATTTAATTTAGGGATATTTATGGAACAGTTTATAGCACTATTGGTTAGCCTACATAACCAAGCAAAGAAGCAAGATTTACCGGTATATGCACAGAATCGTAATATTAAGAATCTTGTTCATTACATGTATATTCAGGGTGTTATCCCTATGGCTGTGCACAAGAAATGTATTGCTTACCTTAAACCATTTGATGAAGTCATTGAAGTTAATGACCCTTGGGCATACCGTGAGTATGAAGCTAACCGTAAGCTTGCTTATGAACTACTAATCGTGGTGCATTGATATGAGATATTCGTTACTACTATCAGCATTATCATTAAGCCTGCGCTCAGTAAGCTCACCACCTACATTTGTAGAACCCTATGCTGCGATAAACGTTAAAGCTGCTCGTAATCATAGTGATGCACTAAAACCTACTAAAGCAGGTACTTCTGCGGCTACACAAAAGCGTGCTAAAAAGAAGCGTAAGAACAAACGTAAGCGACGCTAATCCTTTAATGCTGTAATGCCATGACTTTACATAGTTATGCTTACAGCATCCCTTACACAAGCAATTTGAGGTGACTAAGTAAATGACCCAAGCAATAAAGAATATTCTGCGCAGCAGAACAGTTGGTGAGTATGGCACTAATAAATTAGGTGACCTGATGAGAACTTTAGATACTCATTTTAAAGAACATATATTTATAGATATTGAGCATGATGAGTTTGTTAAAGATAACCCAGATGTGACTATTAAAGACTTATTAGTAGCAGCTACTTTACGTGGGCATCACGTAGTTCACTACGCTACCAAGTCTCGTATTTGGTTAACTAAAGCCGTGTCTGAACTAGTCATGGATATGACAAGCATCTAATCATCATGAGGTGACTGCATTGCAAGCAAACGCAGTGCAGCGCCAGCAATAAGCAGGAACCGAAATGAATAAACTCAAAACAGTATGTGGCTTACTAGTACCAGTGCTAATAACCCTAGTTTTAGGGTTCTTCGCGCTAGGCAGTACAGTAGCAATGATTTATACAGGTGAAATTATACCTGTGTATATTCCATTAAATATATTGATGGCAATCGTCATATGGATGATTTGGCACTCATATATTCAACTTAAAAAATCAACAGGAAGTAAGTAATGAGAATAAAATCAGATATATGTCTAGGCATGATTGTAGGTGCACTAATGGTTATATTGTTAGGTGCTGTTGTGCAGACAGTTCAGCAACAAAATGAGTATGCTGAAGCAGCGGATGAGTGCGTACAAAAGTTAATTAGTGATGGTGTTCCTCGTAATAACATCATGACATTGAAAGGCAAATGCTACTTGGGAGCAGAGTAATATGTATACGATAGCAATTAAAAAACATAGTGATGGTTCAGTACTTAAAACAATCGGTAGTTCAGCAACACAACGTGGTCTTCAACGTACCGAGAATGGTGTGAACATTAATTTAAACCATGAGGAATACTACACTGAGATTGTAGATAAGGATGATATTGAAAGTGAATAATTGGAACCAACGTATTCTGATAGGTAAAGTCGGTAAAGAACTTACTGGCTTTAAGAATATCAGAATTGATAGAGCTACAGCATTGGGTAATCCTTATGTGCTGTACCGTCCAGAGGACAGAGAGGGTGTATGTGAATCTTACAAACACTTCTTAGACCATGAGCTTGATAAGCAAGAGAATCAGCCTCTATTGGAACTGTTCGAGCATATCTTTGATTTGGTATGTGATGGTCACGTAGTTAACCTACAGTGCCATTGTACGCCGTTACAGTGCCACGGTGAGGTTATAAGAGATAAGTTAATTCATTATCTTGAGCTTCATGAAGTAGAATTTTAAGCACCCTTCGGGGTGTTTTATTTTTTTAAGCCAAATAAAACACACGAGAACTGTATCACCTCCGCTAATCATCTTCTGCGCGCGCTGATTAAGTGCTTCGCACATGTGGTGGGAATAATCCCTTTATTTAAAAACCAACCACCATTGGAGATATATCATGGCTTTAACAAAGACTAAGAAAACTGCTGCTAAAAACGATAACTTTGAACAGGCTGATGCGTTCATGAATTTAGAGTTAGTCGATAAGCACAACAAACGTCACAGCATTTCTAAAGGCTTACCACTTCATATTAAGAATTGGTTAATGGCTCAAATGATTACTGCTGCTGGCGAAGACCCAGATTTAGAGTTCAACCTTGTAGGTAAAATTACAATTGTTGTTCCTGATGCTGAGCGTGAGCAAATTGCTTTCACGTAATTTGTTAGATTGTTAAATTTGGGTAAGCATTCGTGCTTACCCTTAATTTTTTTGGTACATAGAGGATACCCGAATGTCAGATGAATTAATGTTACAACAGGTGATGATAGAGCGTACTCACAACCGCCGTGAGATAGGTAATATCATTCGTAATGAGATTATTGGCTCATACAATGAAGGTGACTTCACACCACTGGATACAGCCATAGAATTGTTAGAGGAATGGTTGTGGTTAGATGACCATGGTTACAAATCTAAGAATGATAGAGTTAGGGCTTTAAGAGCTGATCCAGATTTCAGTGCTGAAGAAGTAATACTTAATATTCTTACATGTTTATTGAGTTCACCAACAGCATCTACCATTCAAAATGTAGCTGCTTATGCTGCGTCAACATTCGACCTTGGTGATATTTATAATAACATTAAGACTGCTTCAGAAATGATAGCTGTGATGGTTGATGCAGACCTGTATGACATTATTCTACCTAAGAATAGTGAGACTGGTTCATTGATGGTAGAAGCTAACTTTCAGCTAACTGAAGATGTCATTAGTGATATTGCTATGCGTCATTATTTACCACCAATGTTAGTTAAACCAAACAGAGTAACTAACAATTTTGATTGTGGTTACATGACTGTTCGAGAGCATTTAGTTCTTAAAGCGCATAACTCAGATAACGTAGCACCGTTAAATTATGAAGCCATAAACATTACTAATGCTATCCCTTTAAGCCTTGATACTCATATGCTTCAGTGGAAAGAAGAGATTACCGAGAAGCACGATACGATGGCTAAGATACTTAACTTCGAGCGTATGGCTAAAGCTTCAAGAAGAGTATATGACCTGATGCTTCGTAACGGTAATAAGTTCTACGCGCCTAATAGATATTGCGCTCGCGGACGTATGCACATGCAGGGATACCACATCAATCTGCAGAGTAATAAATACAAGCGCTCGTTAATTAATCTTAATAAAAAAGTCTTAATTGGAGGTATCTAGTGCAAAGTCGTATGCATACTAAGAATCACCCGCATCCTACAGTGTTAGAGGTGATCCGTATTCGTAAGAATAAGCAAGCTATTTGGGATAGCTTGTTAGGTGATAAGTCTCCCACCACCTTTGGTGACTTGGTTGAGAGAAATGGTTGGAACCAACTAACGGCTATGAGAGGTGGTGGTAAGTCAGTATTTGCTGGTTTGTATGGTAAAGCCTTAAACAATGACTTCTCTCCGGACTTCGCAAAATTAGAAGCTATGGCAGCAGCCCATCAAGTCAAAATGCTTGATACATTTGGTTTGCTTAGTGATAACCATATTTATAATCCTAGTGAAGATTATAAAAATCCAGCACATCAATGGGGTATCCATGATGAGTACCATCCAAAGAAGATTAGAACCCTTGGGCATCAAGGGATACTACATAACTATGACTTCCCCGTAATTACAGTGAGAAACCCATGAGCAGAGCAGAAAAGCGTAGATACGAGCGTCAACGTAAACTTGAAGTAGCTAGGAACGAAAAGCTTATTATGGAAAGTTTAACGGGTGAAGATTCGGATGATCATAGAAATATTGGTTGGGATATGCCATTCACATTCGATGAAACTCCGCGACGTAACATTACTAAAGCCAGAGGTGGTATTACCAAACAAGGTAAAACTAAATACCCAATTCGTAAGAAACTTTAATTAACTTCAATGTAGAGGATTGAACTAATGGAACAATACACGCCGTACGAGTACCTGAAAATAGATGTTTGTAACAACTTCGGCTTGGATAAATTGTTATGGAGCCAGCGCATACAATGGTTCAATGATAATGAAGCCAACTTATATGACTTGGTAGAACAGTCTGATAATAGTTGGGGTTTCATCAAAGCATTGAACGCGGTTGAAGATGCTAAAGCACATAAACCTACCGGTCATATTATGGGGCTAGATGCCACAGCGTCAGGACCACAAATCATAGCGTGTCTTACTGGCTGCATAACATCAGCTAGACAGGTGAACTTAGTCAATACAGGTAAGCGTGAAGATGCATACCTAAACATGACTACTCACATGGATGATAAGTTTGGTTTGCAAATAGAACGGGATGATATTAAGCCAGCACTAATGACTACATTCTACGCGTCTACAGCTAAGCCAAAGGAAATATTCGGTAAAGATACACCTGAGCTAGCAGCATTCTATGATGCATTAGAAGCTAAGTTTCCGGGCTGTGTAGAGTACCTGAGTGACGTTCAAAGCTTATGGAACCCAGAAGCCTTAGAATACAGTTTCACGTTACCTGATGGTCATGTGGCGCGCTTCAAGGTCATGGAAACCATGGAAGCTAGAATTGAAGTAGGTGAGATTAAATCATCATTTACGTACCAAACCAAAGTTAATGCAGCTATGGATTTTGGCTTATCGTTACAAGCTAATATCGTACAAGCTATTGATGGTTGGATTGACCGTGAAATGAAGATACGTGCATACAAGCAAGGTTGGGAAGTCATATCAATATTTGATGATTGGCGAGCCAGTCCTAATAATATGCAACAGCTTCGTCAGAACTATGTAGACATACTTTGTGAGCTTGCTGATATGGATATACTTTCAAGTATATTAAGTGAGATTGCAGGTGAAGATATAGTGTTCGAAAAGCTAAGTGATAATCTATCAGATTACATTAAAGATGCTGAATATCCATTGAGTTAAAAGATACTAACCTAGGGGAGGTGCACTACGTGCACTTTGCTTGGGTTAGTTAACTTTTTTTCTACTAGAACTCACCGATTAAATTGGTAAGAATTTTAGGGAAAAAGATAGTAAATTGAAAATCTAACTATCTATAAACTAACTTTTAAAATCATACCCTTTTTGACTGTTCATACCCTATAAGATGCCTCTATCATTTTATAGGGTATTTTTTTATTAGGAATACAAATGAAATCAGTATTAGATACACAATTTAAGATAGTACCGGAAGCAGGCGAACCAACTAAGTTAAAGTTTGACCCAATTCAGTTATATCATATGTGTGAATTACAGGATGAAGCTAATACAGCTATGTCATCTTCAGCGTGGCGTGATAGTACAGATGATTCTTTATGGTATTACCGTGCGATCAACAATGAGCTAGCAGAGCTTGCTACTCACATTGGTATCAAATGGTGGAAGAACGAGCATCCTACAGATGAAATCGAAAAAGCAGCTTTTGCCCAGGCACGTATGGAAGTAGTAGATATTCTGCACTTTGCTTTGTCTTACGTAATTCGTGATATTCATAAGAAAGTACAAGAACCATTGTACGACACGATTGTACAAATGCCAGCATTACAGTACCCAGTCCTCATTCCATTAGGTCGCTTTGCAGGTAACGATGCAGCAATGCTAAATACTACTTATGACACGGTTACTATCAACGATTTTGTTGAACAGTGCCAATTCGTAACGCTAGCGAATGCAGGCTTACCACTAAACTACCTGCTTGTATTGGCTGAGATGCTTGGTTTCACAGCACAAGAACTCTACGTGACTTATATAGGTAAGAATATACTTAACAAGTTCCGTACTGCTAACGGTCAGCGTGATGGTTCATACTTGAAAATTTGGAACGGTATTGAAGATAACGAATACTTATCATCATTCCTGAATAACCATTTTGAAACTAATGATCAACCAACAGGTATTGATGATGTTATGGATTACCTAACAGGTGTTTATGCAAACCATGTAGACCAAGGTACCGCTACTCGCGGTTAAGGAAGTATATGTTTAAGTTTATTAGAAAGCTGTTCAGAAAGAAGCATAAATTTACAGGTACTCGTTTTACAAAGCGCCGTGTTGTATGCCCTTCAAAAGGTGATGCGTATTTGTTGTACTACAACAGAAATCTGGATTTATGGTTCACTTACGCAGAACTTTCAGATTACTACACCGCAGCGCAGTTGACTAAGTACACGGTACTTTCCCCTAGTGAAGATACAGAAACATCAGATGATGCTGCATGGTTTAAGCATGGTTGGCAAGATAACCACGAAGTGACTGACCCTGCTCTTAGATCTGAAGGATACACTCACGATGTAAGTCCTACTAGAAGGTTCAATAGAGATCAGTACCACAGCAGCCATGATAATAGCAGTAATGTTGGTATCTCTGATAGCGGTAGTTACAGTTCGTCTAGTGACAGCAGTAGTAGTAGTTGTTCTGGTGGTGGATTTTCAGGAGGTGGTTGCGATTAAGTAATAATAGTAGGGCGCGGTTCCGCGCTCTATTCCCAATTTTTTATTCACCATAGGAATAAATATGAGCCAAATTTCATATACTCAATGGCTTGCAGAGAACTCTTATCGTGCAGACGAGATGGTCTCTGAAGCTCAAGTTATTTCAACAGGCACAGTTAAAGAAAAAATCGAAGAAATTATCAGCTATGAAGAAAAATCTGAAATTCTCTTTGAGATAGTAAAACCTCAAACTAGTAAAACGTTGCGTGAAATCACAGCTGCTGAATTACGTGAACTTGCCCTTAATTTTAAGGATGGTTTGTAATGATAGCGGTACACAGGCAAAAATTAATTCCTGGGCTTGCAATACCTTTAACTGGTGCTTTAGTTGCAGCTAGTGTTGCTTTTCGTACTCGCGACCCAATCAAGTTTGTCCTCCCAATTTTTGGTAACACAGTAGAAAAAGCAAACCAAAAGCGTATCGCTGAGAGTAATGAAGCTTGGACTGAAATATTCAAGTTCATTAATGAAAATTACTATCACGATAAGGAACATACTTACGTGATGCTGACAACCAAAATTTATGGTAATCGTTCTGTAATTTTCGTAGAAATAGAAGACCCTCAAGAGGTGAGTAAAGATGAAAAGCTTAGAATACAAACAAAAGTATAATGCTTTGATTGATGAATTACATGGCGCACTTGTCATTAATTCTAAGGGTGGTTTGTAATGAGAGTACAAAACCACTTAGCACAGTTAGCTGGTAAGCAGATAAACCAACTGTGCAAAAACACTGATGAAGCTAAGGCACTCGCTGTTACAGTCCTTATGGATTTGATGAACCTATCAAATCAAGAAGAGCTTCATTTGTCAGTTGGTCCACTAAAATTTTCAATCATTGTTGAAGAGTCAGACGTCGGACTTGATTTAAAAGAACGTGACCTCCAAGGCGACACTACTTACGTAGATAAAGTCACTGAAGGGATGCAAAAATTTGGCATGCCGGTAACGTTTCATGAGCCACCAGCACCTACAGTAGATTTCAAACAAAAGTACTCTGCCTTAGTTGCTGAGTTACGTGGCGCACTTGCAGAGCTTGCAGCGAAGATTTAGCTTTTGAAATCACGCAAATATTGGAGAACCAAAATGACTAAAAAAGTGTTAGTAGAAATGCTTGCTTCAGACCTGCATTTACTAGGCGAGCATCGTGTTGTTAGTACTGATGTATGTTTACTTGAAGTACTTAACCAAAACATAACTCACTTTGATGAGTTGTCTGATTATGAGCAATCACAAGTAGTTGAAGATTGTGCCGAATCAATTAAAGAAGATGCTTCAGGTATTTTCACAGAAATTTACTTAGGGCGTTGTCCTCAAAAAGATACCCGTACATACACTCTTTTAGACCATGGAGTGTACTACGAAGGTAACTACATTGAAGACGGTGATGTACTTACAATTGATGTTTATAAGGACTCCGTGTAATGAATAATGTAAATTTTAGTGAATTGACTGATGCACAACTAGCTGTTGTGTTGGAAGCCATACGCCGCACTATAAAGCAAGGTAAACCAGCTTTCTCTACTGTTGTAGGTGATTGTGTATACCGCACTCCTGAAGGCTTACGTTGTGCTGTAGGCTCTATTATTGAAAACAAATTCTGCACTCCTGCTATAGAGAAAAGAAGTATCAATGTAGGGGTAGTACAAAGAGCAGTATTCGCTAGCTTCCCTGGTGTTGATTTAGATAATCCAGCGTTTATTAGTATCATGGCAACTGTTCAGACCGCGCATGATCAGGTAGCGACAGCAGATGATGATGAAACAGATTTTCGAGAAGCTTTTGTTACTCGATTGAGCGCCACATTCCCCTCAGTGGTTATGTCAATAATCCGTGGATATGTGGATTTTTATAAATCAAAAGACTAAGGAAAATAATGTCTATACATGCAGACTATTTCTTTAAAGATTCAGAGCAAATGGTATTAGCTGTTGATGTAGTAATTCGCCGACAGAATCTCACTAGTTTTTGGTGTGATACTACCTTAAACTCTATAACAGGTTTAGAGTTTAAGATAGACGCTTCAGATGTTTACACTAAAGAGTTGCTTAAATCTACAGGCGCTTGGCTAGATGTACGTAAGAGTCCATGGGCAGTTTTAGATGGACCAATGCATTTGAAGAATCTTGTAAGTAATGACCCAAAATCAAGTTACAAAACAATCTATTTACGTGATAGTGACCTTCACTATTTACATGCAAATGGTTTGGTAGAATCAGACACCATAGCAGCACCTACTCTACCCCCAGAACCTTTACCGTCTACTACTACTACACCAGTAAAATTAACAGGAAATAAAATGACTACATCACTTAAGCAAACAGCAGCAGCAACACTTGAATCAAACAAAGCAGGTGGCATCCTTGCCCTTAAAGTTGCGGTAGGTAAAGCAGCAAATCGTACAGCAGTTCGTGCAATCAAAGGTAAGCTACCAATGATGGCTCGCGGTTATGCTGACACTCCATTAGGCGCACTAGTTGTAGCTAACTTGGCTCAGGTAGCAGTACACCAGTTTGCAAGTACCAATCTTAAAGCAGCTACGGTTGCTGATGCAATGGTACAGGCAGCAATGCTTGACGTAGTAAACATGATTGATATTGATACTCTTATGGATGGTATTCTCGATAAAGTTAGCGATACTAAAATCGACGACTTAATCAAGGCTACTGAAGAGTCTAAGTAATCAAAGTACTTTTACTAGGGGCGTACTCCGTACGCTCTTATTCCCCTGTAATCTCAAATATAAGTAGATACATAATGGATACATTAACTAAATTACAAGCAACCGCTAAGCGTATATTAGATTTTCCTGAAGACCTAAATTTGCACATGGCATCTTATGCATCAAAGCCTGTAAGTCAACTGGTAGATAACAAGCATGTTTGTGGTACTACATTTTGTGCTGTAGGGTTTTTAGCTCATTTAGATAGTTACCCTAAAGAGTACCGCACGGCTTGTACTGAGTTCAAATACGCTGCGTACTCTGAGGACTTAATCGGTGATCCACAAAATGCTTTTGATTTTTCAAACAACTGGCAATTTCTATTTTCTGAAAATTGGACAGACGACTTAGTTTTATTAAAGAAGCGAGCGGCATACGTACTTGAACATGATGACATACCTGATACTGATGATTGGTATAAGTTCGATAACTTAAATGAGCAATCATTTCTTAATAAATGGAATACCTAACAATGGTTGCATTATCTAAATTTCAAGAAACAGCACAGCGCATACTTAATTTCCCAGAAACCTTCATACTTGATATGGGTACTTACTCATCTAGCCAAGACGATGACGTTACTAAAAGACGCGCTCATAATTGCGGTACGTCTTATTGTGCTGCCGGTTGGTTAGCTTATCAAGATGAATATCCTGAGCAATATCGTGAAGACGTTGCATGGTATCCACTAATTTTGTTTAGGCATGCTGAGTACTCTGCCGCCCTTATAGGTCATGAACAATTTGGCTTAGAGTGGACTTTCTTGTTTGGTGATTTCTGGTCAGATACATTTGAATCTCTTAAAAAGAGAGCGCATTACGTATTAAACCATAATGCTGTACCACCTAAAAACCAATGGTATCAGTACATGCGTACTCAAAATAAAGAAGTTTTTGAGTTTAATTATATGAGTCAAATTAATCGCCTTTATTTAGGTAGTGAATAATTAAGGTAATTTTATGTCAGTAACTATACAAAAAGTACCAAACAAAGTTCGTGTAGATGCAGTAGACGCAGGTGAGGTTGTTATCTTTAACGAGCAAGCTTGGATTATTACTGAGGGTCATGGCGTAGGTCGTCACGAAGATTTAGTTTATGCAGTTAATTTGGATAACTTAAACAGCGCTTTACTTGAACCATTTGATTTAGTTCAACTAGCTTACTTTATTAAAAAAGAGTTAGTAGTAGCACCAAAAGGTATTTAATTTGTGTTGTCCGTTGGAAATAAACCAAGCTGATAAAGACTTGGCTATTGTAAAGTATGGCTGTAACCAAGACGAGCTGTTTGAAGCTGAGAAGCTTTATTACCGCTCGTCTTATTCATGGCTTACATGCGCAAAAATTATCACTAAAAAGAGAGTACAGAATGGCTAGCGCTAGTACTGAATGGCAAGTTCGTTTTGATAAGCTCACCCCTGAAAAGAAAGCCATAGTAGCTCAACAGAAGTTACGTAATATAGGCTGTCTGTATATCCATAATATTGATGATGTAATCAATAAGCAGACCTTCTTTTTTAATATCAAAACCAAGCAAAGAATAAATGGCACTCCTGAGTTAGTACACCTAGTAACTAAATACCGCTTGTTGTGGGACATTGAATTAGTTGCCGTAGGTCGTGACAACAACAAGGAGACTTACATAAAGCATACAGGGTACGCATTTAAGACCCATGTGCTTCAATCAGAAATAGCAGAAGCATTAGGCAAGATACACTACAAATATTTCTTCACGCAGATACCAGCAAACCATAGAGTTAATATGGCTTGGATTGGTGCACCTAAGAACAACGTAGCGGCTATCAACGATGATGCGTACATACGTGACCTTTTGTATAACTTCGGAGCTTTACGCTCTACAGGGCAATTAGATGAATCAAGAGACTACAGTAACCCACCAAGTGATATGTGATTACTGTGGTGAATTAGCTGAGGTAACTTCAGGTAAAGTTATTTACCCTAAGTTACCAAAACTATCTCACTTGGTTATCTACGCCTGTTTCCCTTGTGATGCTTATGTAGGTACTCACAAAAATAGTGGTACTCCACTAGGTAGACTGGCTGATAAGAAGCTCAGAACACTTAAAATGAAAACGCATGCTGCGTTTGATCCGCTGTGGAAAAGCGGCTATATGCACCGTACAGAAGCCTACAATTGGCTTGCTAAACGGATGGGTATTAAAAAGCACTGTTGCCACATAGGTATGTTTAATGAGAGCCAATGCACTCAAGCAATATCTATGTCTAAGGCGATGGTCAAACAAATTAATTTGGATACAAAATGAAAAACACTCCAATTTCTAAAGTAGAACAAAGCCAAGATTTAACCTCTAAGTCGCTTAAAATAAGCAAACAGGTAATTCTTGAGCAGTACCATAAAGACACTATGGCTACTTACACTTCTCAGAATGAGGCAATGGCAAAGCTCAGTGCTTGCTTAGAAGCTCATAACTACGAAGACTTGCAGCAATTTAGTAATACACTTGATAAGTACATTACTGACCGTGCAAAGTTACTGGTATGTGATACGTCTGAAATGACTCGTCTGCGTAATTTACTAAATAAATTACTTGATTGTTCTCTGTTAAAAAATACAGACATGTTCGAGTTTCCTACACCAAGAACAGGTTTACCAACCAACCTTGTGCGTACGATAAACGATTCTAGCTATACAAATTTGATTAAAGAGTTTGTGTTAGTGGAAGGTACGGGTGCTTGTTACGTATACACGTACACTTATGAAGAACGTATTATTGTAGCTGCTGAACTGGAAGAGCGACAACTTGGTAACGATTATGTAGAAGATTGTTTTAGTTCTTTTGAGTTGGAAGTAGCAATCCCTTCTTCATATGGTGCGGTAATTGCTAGCATTATTGAGTACTCAAAAATCTGTAAAGAACTTATTTACAAGCGCGAAACCATCACAACTAAAGTATCTAATATTGATACTCACCTTGAGAAACTTGAAGCGCAACTACTCGTTAAAGAACTTCAAGATGCTGGTAACACAGAAGCTCTTGACACTATTCAAAGCATCATCCAATCAGCCACTGGCAACAATGAATTACTATTAGGAACTAAGTAATGGATTTAACATTTACACAATTAACCAAAGTAGTCGGCGCAGTTATTGAAGGTCGTCGTGTACCAATGATCACCTCTAAACCAGGTGTAGGTAAGAGCGCAGTATTTCAATATCTTGCAAAGCTTTACAATTTATTCCCTATCGACATTCGTTTAACCACTTACGACACAGTTTCGTTAAATGGTTTTCCTTCTGTTGATGAATTAGCTAATCGTTCTACATTCGTGCCTATGGGTATCATTCCTATTGCTGGTCGTGATGCAATCCCTAAAGGTTACGATGGTTGGTTAGTCAACTTTGATGAATTACCTGACTGTACTCCTACCATGCAATCAGCAGCGTATAAGATAATCTTAGACCGCTTTGTTGGTGATCATAAAATACATGACAATGTGTTAATGATGGCTTGTGGTAATGGCGTAAACCATGGTGGTGCAGCACATCGTGTTACTGCTCCAATGAAGTCTCGTTTAGTACATTTCGGTATGGCAAGTCATGTTGTTGGTTGGATCAATTGGGCAATCCCTGCTGGTATTGATTACCGCATAGTTTCATTCTTACGTGAGCGCCCAGAGCTATTAAATAACTTTGACCCAGCGACAGTGAGTGGTGTTATTACATTTGCTTGTGAGCGTACATACGAAATCCTGAGTGATGTTGCTGGTCCAATTGATGTATGGGATTCAGAAGTATTCCCTATCCTTGCCGGTGCTATTGGTGACGCTGCAGCTACAGAGCTTTACAATTATGTGAATGTCTTTGCTCATTTACCGTCTATTGATGATGTTATTAAAAGTCCAACAAGTGCTGATATACCTAATGAACCATCATCTAAATATGCAATGGTTGGTAAGCTAGTTGGCTTCATGGATAAAAATAACTTTAGCCAGTTCATGACTTACATAAATCGTTACCCTTCAGAGTACGCAATGAACTTTGCACGTAATGCTTTGCGTAAAGACCGTACTCTTAAGAATCATCCACAAATACAAAAGCTAGTATCACAATCTGCTATTAATTTTGACGTTATCTAGGTAGGTAATATATGAGTGATTTCGATAGAATGTTTGGTTCAGCTAAGTTAAATCTTGGTATGGATAAAAGAACAATGTTTTATTCAGCACTGCTACTTGGCATGAATCATATCTTTGATGTTCCTCATGTTTCCCGTGCTGCTACAGATGGTCCTAATCTTTATTTAAACAAAGAGTGGTTCGCAGGTATAACCCTACCAGAAGCCATTGGTGTAATAGCTCATGAAGTGAACCATGTACTTCAAGAACATTGCACCCGTGGTCTTGATTTGAATGATAAAATATTCAACTATGCTTGTGATTATCTAATTAATAATGAGTTAGACGATGCAGGTATTGAATTACCTGACCCTAAACTTATGGATCATAAGTATGATGGCTGGGAGTTACTAGCTATCTATGATGATCTCTTAAAAGACGAAGCTGATTTCCCTGAGATTACTTTGGACATATTGCCACCGGCATCAGGTACAGAGACTCAGATAAAGACTCAGATAGACATGATTATCTCACAAGCAGTTACCATTACAAAAATGGGTGGCGGCACAGTACCAGCAGTTGCAGAACGTTACATCGAAGAGCTAGCACATCCTAAGATACAATGGGATCAAGCGCTAGCTGAGTTTGCTCAAGAGCTTGCTGCTAAAGATTACACTTGGGAAAGATTTAATCGCTCTTACTTTCCTAAATTTATATTACCTGGTATGGGTGGTAATAATATGGATGAGATTGCGTTTGCTTTGGACTCTAGTGGTTCAGTAAGTAACACAGAATTTAATTCATTCAGAGCAGCCATACAAAACTGTCGTGAAATAATGGAACCAACTAAGACAACTATAGTTGATTTCACCACGCAGATTAATAATGTATACGAATTGGATCAATTCGAAGAAATGCGTGATTTAACCTTTGATGGTTGGGGTGGTACTGACTTACACCCTGTAATCGAATTTTTTAAAGATAGAAATCCCACGGTATTAGTAGTGTTTAGTGATTTAGATTGCTGCCCTATAGAAATACCACCTGATTATCCTATAGTATGGGTCTGCATCAATGCACCGTATCAAACAGTTAATTTCGGTAAACTAATACATTACTCTACACATGATTTGTAGGGTAATCCCCTAACAAAGTACATGAGTAGTAAATGAATATTGTAGACTTTAATAAAATATATGACGCAGAGTTTCTATGTGAAGCTCTGTTTAGTAATGCTTCAGACAAAACAGTAACAGGTATTGTATTAGCCGCGCCGGTCAAAGGCGTTAATGGTCGCTATACAGTGCACATTGATTCTGTATCTCTAAGAATACCTTTAAACCGTATTCTAAAATTAACCAAATCATCTCGTAAATGGGATGACCTTTAAATAGGAATTACTATGAAAATTGGTCAAAAAGTAAAATTTAAAATAAGCACTAAAGTAGTACTTACAAAAATGGGTAGTGGGCTTAGTGAAGATGTCTTAGATGCTGACTATTTTGTAGTAGCATTTACACCAAACAATTTACTTGTTCTTTCAAAAGAACCATGTGATCAAGCAATTGATGTAAACACAGTACGTCTTGTACCTGACGGAGTTGTAGTTTCAGACTGCGCTGTTGAAATTGTAGAAACCAAGCGTGAAGAGTTCTACCGCATTTTAGGTGTTCAAGTAAACGACTATGATAAGCCTACATTTCTGGCTGCTGAAAAAACCATAGAGCTAGTTAATGACGTTATGTGTCGTGACCCTGGTCTTGGTATGCGCGTACTTCAGTTAGGTCGTGAGCTTGCTGCGGAGAGTGCCGAATAATGACTATTCGTGTAGAGATGATTCAAGCTAGTAAATGTGCTGTAACTGGTAAAGAAATCTTCACTTTAGCTCTTGAGTACCCTCGTCAAATACATGCACAACTACTGACACATGGTGTCTTTAGTAAAAATGGTAGTAGTTCACGCGCAGTACCAATTGGTGCAGCTATTGATCAAGTTCGTGATAACCCATCTAAAGTAATTTGGACAGGTAAGCAATCAGGTATGCAAGGTCTTGACCTTCAAGGTGATTCTAAGTTACTTGATATGGCTGACTTGGTTCATGCATTGGCTCGCGAACAAGCTATCCTTACAGCACGTACCTTAGACGCTCTTGGTATCCATAAGCAAAACGCTGGTCGTTATCTTGAACCATTCCAAAATATCCGCATTGTGCTTACAAGCACTGAGTGGGAAAATTGGGATTGGTTACGTATTGATGCTGCAGCTCAACCTGAAATTGAAGCACTCGCTGTACTTATGAAACAAGTACGTGATGCTGCTGAACCTATGGTTCTTAGTGCAGGTGAGTGGCACGTACCTTTCGTTGACCGTGGTCGTGATGAACAAGGTGAAATGATTTATTGCTGTGCTGAAACAGGTGAAGTGTTATCTCTTGGTGAAGCCAAGAACATTTCAATGTCTGTGTGCGCCCAAACAAGTTACCGTAAATCTGATGCTTCTTTAGAAAAAGCAGAAGATATGCAAGATAAACTGTTTGGTGGTAAGAAAATTCATGCAAGCCCAAGTGAGCATCAAGCATCACCTATTGGCGAATTTGAGTTCAACACTACTTGTGAGTGGCCTCAAGGCGTTACGCACATGTGCCGTGATTACACCTTTGGCTCTGGTAACTTTAATCAATGGATACAAAACCGTCAATTGATTAAAGGTCATGACAGAGCATTACATTCAACTACGGAATAACCGCTGCGCGGCTTTGTACCCTCCACAATAAGACCTCTATATGGGGTCTTTTTTAATTAGGAATACAGATATGGCAAGTGCACCTGTTGTCTTCAACGCTGACCAGCAAAAGGCTAGGGAAATGTTCCATAAGTTTATGCAATCAGAAGACATAAACGAAATGGGTTTAGTAGGACCACCTGGGCGAGGAAAGTCTTGGTTAGTTAATCAATTGATTTTAGAGCTACGTAGTCAAACCAAAATAATGAATCATCTACTCGATGAGAACAACCAATTAAACTTAGCGCTAACCGCTACATCAAATGAGTCTGCTAACCTTATAGGTGAGTCATGTGGCGAACGTGCTTCCACCATACATAGTTTACTTGGTTTACGTTTAATAGATAACTATGAAACTGGTGAACAAGACTTAATTAAGACCCAGCATTACGCTTACAAGTACGGTACTTTAGTTATTGTAGATGAAGCTGGTTGGGTTAATTTAGCTCTGCTGAATATCACCAGACAAACATTACATGATTGTAAAATATTATACGTTTATGATCATAAGCAACTCACAGCAGTTAATAAGAAAGATGGTTCTACAAGTACATGTGCTGTGCATGAATGCGTTGACTACACCGCGTACTTATCTATCAATGAACGTAACGATAATCCAATAGGTATTATAGGCGACCGCTTTAGAGACTCTGTAGGTGAAGATTACTTCCCTCATTTGCAAGAGTACCCCGGCTGGGTAGAATTTATTGATGACGATAAGTTTCGTGAATTAATAAAAAAACACTTTGTTGATGAAACCCATGATGCCAAAATTCTAGCTTGGACTAACCATATGGTAAATGCTTACAATGAATACGTAAGAGATGAGATTTACGATTATGTAGAGTACTTGCCTGGTGAAGTTGTAGTCACCAATAAACCTATACCTAGTCCGTGTGGTTCATTTAACCTATATGCTACAGATGCCAAAATTAATATTACAGCCCACGGAGAGCAAACCACGATAGATGGTGTTGATGGTTACGAAGTATACGATGACAGGCAAAATCTAATATTCGTACCTTACGATATGGCGTTAGTTAATCGTATGATCAACCAAGCTTACATAGCTAAAAATTGGACTGACTACTTTCGTTACAAAAAGAATTTCCATGACTTACGACCTCTGTATGCAAGTACCGTACATAAAGTCCAAGGCAAAACCAATGATATTACTATTGTTGATTTAGATGATATAGGCTGTAACCCTAATCCTGAAGAAGTTAAAAGATTATTGGGTGTCGCATTCTCGCGACCTCGTAATAAACTCTACCTATATGGTAGTTTGCCTAGAAAATATGGAGGTACTGATAATGCACGTAGAATTTAAAAGTAAGTTAGTAGAAATACTAACTGCACATCATTTCATTAAAGGAGCCGAACCTTATACGGAAGCCCTAGGGGAGATTCTTCAAGAAGCTTCATTAACCACAGGCACTACGTACATTATGTACAAAAAGAAAATTTTCTATCCTGAGATGGTTTTTGATATTCAAAAGCTGTATCAACCTGATAGTAATATTGCACCTTTGCCATTACATTTAGTTGATCAAATGGATGAGTTCATTACGGAACTAGAAGCATTCGATAGTAACCGTAAAAAGTATTACTCATTCATGCGTAAGATAGTTAATGCCTGTAAGTCTATAGCTGATATACGTCAGCTACTACCTCAGAAGTATTGGTTTGCTTTGGAAGATACCAAGAATTATTTTTGTGATGACGAAGACTACCCTTTACTGTCTGAAACCATGGTTCTTAATTTTAAGAAGAATAACGCACTTAGTTATGCATTCTTAAATGAGCAAGCAATTTGGGATGCAATGGGGCTGTAAACATGAGTTTAAATCCAGTAACAATAACTCCTTTAAACGAGTCGGGTGCACCAATAGCTATTCTCTGTAAAGATAATACTATGCAACTGGCTAGCTTAAAGAAATACTACTTCGAACCATTAATGGAAAGGGGGGTATTGAGTAATGAAGTTGCTGCATACCCTCTAACCTATCCCAATGGTAAAGCTACCATCAAACAGATACGTGAACACTTAGGCGCATTGTTACCTAACCTTGTTGCCTACGGTGCACAGTATTTGATTGTTAATGATGGTGCTTATTTCAAGGAGCTTACTAAGCAGAAAAAATCTGATGCAAACTCAGGGTATGTACTGCCTTGTGCTTATGAAGGTTTTACTCACTTAAATGTTATTTTAGGTGTTAATTATAAGACCTTCTACTTTGATGCAAAAAACTCTGAAAAGTTACACCAAGGTATCAATGCTTTATTTGATCACATTAATGGTTCATACCAAGAGCCAGGGCATAATGTAATATCAGATGCTACTTATGTAATGAAACATGAATGCCCTAAAAAGCATTTTGATTTCTTACTAAAGCAACCTGAGTTAGAGCTTGATATTGAAGCTTTTAGTTTAAAATTCTGGTTGGCTGGCATAGCAACTATTGGATTTAGCTACGGCGAAGGTTCAGGTATTGTATTCCAATCTGATTACGTACCACTCAAGAAAACTTTTGAGGTAGGTAAGGGTAGTGCTAAAGCTACTGTGTATGGTGAGCAAATACATAACCCTGAGTTCAAGAAAGCATTGCTTGAGTTCTTACTAACGTACGAAGGAACCATAACTTACCATAATGGTAACTATGATATTAAAGTACTCATTTATGAGTTATTCATGGATGGTTTCCAAGACTACGCAGGTATGATTCACGGCATAAAAATACTTACCAAAAATTTCCACGACACTAAACTTATTCGTTATCTGGCTACAAATTCATGTGCAGGCAATAAGCTTAGTTTAAAAGACGTGGCTCAAGAGTTTGCCGGTAACTATGCAGAAGCAGACATCACAGACATTACTAAAATTAAGTTACCAAACTTAATGAAGTATAACTTGATAGATTGTCTGTCTACTCGCTATGCCCGTTTGAAGCATTACCCTGAAATGGTAGCTGATGAACAGCTCAGTGTTTATGAAACCATATTCAGACCAAGTGTAGCTGTACTACTACAATCTGAATTGGTTGGTATGCCACTAGATATGGAAGAGGTTTTGAATACCAAGCGAGAGCTTACAATCATCTCTGATGCCATATCTCTACGTATCAATAACAATCCTCATTGTAAGGAGTACATGCGTATAGCGCGTAACACAGCGCTTATTGAGAAGAACCTTTCACTCAAGCGTGATGTACGTACAGCAGCGGATTTCCTTGATATGAAATTCAATCCAAACTCTGATCCACAGAAAGCGGATTTACTGCATAACTTCTTGGCTATACCGTTCACGGATAAGACCCCTAGCGGTAAACCATCTGTAGGTGCTAAATCACTAAAGCGTATTATTAATACGGTTAAGCTTGATGATGAAGCCAAAGATTTAATGAAAGCATTTATAGAATTTGCTGATGTATCAATAATCTTAAATAACTTCATTAAATCCTTTATTGAAAATAGTGTACTTAAAGAAGATGGTATTTATTGGTTACATGGTTCATTCAACCTAGGCGGTACTGTAAGCGGTCGTTTGAGTTCAAGCGCACCTAACTTACAAAATATTCCTAGTAGTGGCACACCGTACGCCAAGCACATTAAACGTTGTTTTAAAGCACCTCCTGGTTGGTTATTTGTAGGAGTAGATTTTGCTTCTCTTGAAGATAGAATCAGCGCACTTACTACACGTGACCCAGAAAAGCTTAAGGTGTATACCGATGGTTATGATGGTCACTGTTTAAGGGCGTACGCTTACTTCCCTGACCGTATGCCTGACATTGTAGAACAGATGAACTTAGCTATTGATAACCAACCTTTACAAGTTGAGATAATTAATAGCATAGCTGAACTACATGAAGATGTTAGGCAAGACAGTAAACCACCAACATTCCTACTCACCTATGGTGGTACTTGGATGGGTTTACATAGCAACGTTGGTTTGAGTAAAGAGCTAGCTAAACAGACAGAAGAGAATTATCACAATTTATACGTTGAGTCGGACAATTGGGTTAAGGCTAAAATTCTGCAAGCTAGTAAAGATGGGTACGTCACTGTCGCCTTCGGCTTACGTTTACGTACCCCTATTCTAACTAAAACGATGTGGTCGGACGATTACACTGTACCTTATGAAGCCAGAAGTGAATCACGTACTGCTGGTAATGCTTTAGGGCAAAGCTACGGTATGTTGAATAACCGTGCTGCAATAGAGTTTCAAACCATAACTTTCTTATCAGATTATTCATTGGATATTCTGCCTTCGGCACCCATTCACGATGCTCAATACTTTGTGATCCGTGACGACATAGAAGTAGTGAAATGGTTTAACGATAACTTAATACCATGTATGCAGTGGCAAGAGCTTGAAGAAATAAAACATCCCACGGTTAAGTTAGGGGGTGACTTAGAAATATTTTACCCAAATTGGGCTAATAAAATAGCAATACCTAACTTTTCCACGGAACTAGAAATCATAGCCTTATGTGATAAGGCAATTATTAAGATGGATCAAGCATGAAAGTAGATGCATGTCTGTGTGACCGATGCGGTGCACTTTCTTTAAGTGAACATATTCAACGCACAGCACATGTACCTATCAGTAACGGCACAGCACATCGTGTTGTTGACCATACTGATTTGGAACTGTGCCCACCATGCTCAGATGCGTTTAATTCCTTACTTAAAAACTTTTTGGATAAATAACATGAACCAACAACAAAAGAATTTTGTGATTAGAAAAGCGAGAGAAATCGCAGTAGCGTACTTTGATAAGCTATATAAGGCTGATGAACGAGCTGCAATTGAGTATAACTCTATACGTGTATCAATACAGCAGTTACTGTCTGAAGACCGTGAATTGTTAAAGACACTACCTATTAATGAAGGTCTTGATGTTGACGCTAGTACATCAGTTACTTTTAATGATGTATTCGACCTAACCCCTTTATTTGAAAAGAAGGCTAAGGAACAAGGACTAGCGAAACCTGACTACCGTAGTCGGGACCATAAGGTGCGTATGGTGGGTCAAGAACATTATATGCGTTACCAAAATAGCATTGATGAGTTAGCAGTTATGGCTAAAGACATGGCTGATTTAGAAGTAGAAGTTATGCTTGGTTCTGATGAACAGACTAAAGTCATGATTCAAGAATTTACTACCAAATTTAGTTAGGGCTGCTACGCAGCTCTGCTCCCAAAAATTTCAATCAATCTGTAAATACAGGAACACTTAAATGTCAGAAGTTAAAAAAACAATCACTGCTGTAACAAAAGCAACAGGCGCACTTAGTAAAGTATCATTAGAACTACAAAAGCAGCTAGCTAGCTTAGGTGGTTTTTCTGAAACTGTTCATATTCTTGCTGAAGATATTGAGTTCAAGCAACAAGAACTTTCTGCGATTGAGCAAGAAATCAGTGATGCACAGCGTAAAGCTAATGCTGAACTTAAACTTCGTATTCTTGAAGATGAAGACCGTGTAGTAATCAGCATCTTAAATGATCGTGGTTGCGCTTCTATCAAAACTGATGACTTAAACCAATTACGTCATGATTTAGCTCTTGCTGAACAAGGTAATGAAGAAGCAATTGAAACTGCTGTAGCGGCAGCGAAAAGCAGTGCTGCTAAAGAACTTGCTTACACACTTTCGGCTGCTAAATCTAAGCATGAAGTTGATGTTGCTAACGACACAGCGACAATCACTATGCTTACAACTCAGCTTACTGATGCGCGCGCAAACAATGCAGAGCTTAAGCAAATGCTTAATGAAGAGCGTACTGCCCGTGTTGATATTGCTAAAGCTGGTACTAACATCAGCGTGTCTGCTCCAAGCAAGTAAAACCAATCCCCTGTAAAAAGGCTGTTCAGTGAAGCTAGGCTCTCCTGTTTGTAAGATAACCTAGCAACAAATTTACGGTGATGTATGAATAAACATAATCCCCCAAGCAAAGTCAAAAAGATTGCTGGCTTTGTCACTAAGCATCCTGTCATTGCTTTAGTACTATTAATGTTAATGGTAGTAGGTTTGATTAAGTTAATTGATTACAGCGCTGCACGCTACGCGTGTCACACCCGCTGGGTCGATAGTACCATTGAATCAAAGTACACGTTACGTGGTGGCTGTCTTGTGAAACATAAAGATAGTTGGATACCTGAGCGTAATTTCAGAATTAATTAGGAGAACTTAAATGTTCGGAATCAAAAAACTTTTAGAAGGCAAATTAAAAGCCTTGGGTATCAAAGTACATAAGGTTGAAAACAAAAATCTTATGGAAGCTATCGTAGCTGGTGCGGTTCTTGTTGCCTACTCTGATGGTGATTGTTCAGACGATGAACTTCTTAAGTTACATAACATTGTTGAGTCGAACGAAAATCTTAAACACTTCGGTAGTGAAGTAGGTAAGACAATCGACCTATACTGTAAAATGTATGAGTCAGGTGCGCGACTTGCAAAGGTTAAATTGCTTAAAGAACTTCGTGAAGTTGCTGCGAATGAAGAACAAAAGATTGAAGCTTTTGTTATCGCAATTGAAATTGCAGATGCAGATGGCAACATAGATGAAGCTGAATTAGCTATGCTACGTACCATCGGTAAAGAATTTGGGTTAAACCCAGATACCTACATTTAATGTGGGTGGTTCGGCGTAGGCAAATAATCTTAATTATTATTATTATGTCTTCGCAAACATAGCGCTTACGCTGAACCAATTAAGTACACTTAGTGTCAGAATGGACCCATATACAAATGTCCCTAAACTAGTTGTGTTGAGGTTTGGTAAACCAAGAGCAGTAATTTACTTATAATAATCTATGGTGGTTATTTTCAGTCGGTAAGGTTTTTGTCATATTTTCCTTACCGACTTTTTTACCTGGAATGTAATGGGTTAGCTGTGAATACGCTTGCAAGCTGTTCTTTTAAATTCACCCGCGCTAAACAATCGCAGCTAACACCGGTACATTTTGTGCCATAAACCCTAATTTAACTTTATGTGGAATTATGGTGTTATTCAATTTAATACTCAGCCCTGTTTTTTACAGGGCTTTTTAGTATGTAACCCTGTGCATTGTTCTACACCTCACAAAGAAACGGTCTTTGATAGTTTAACGAACTTAACGTAGGACAATGTACAGCGATGCATATTGCATCATAACTTTAAATAAATCTTAGGCGAAATATTTAGAGCAGTGGGTGAAAGACCCACAACTATGCTTCTTGAAGCTCAGCAGTAGAGCGGCGGACTCTAATCCGTGTCAGTGTTAAGGACAGGTAATGAATTACGTAATAAAAGCCTTATCAGCCTTTCCCGTGTCGGTGCAAATCCGATCAAGAAGCAACTCATTTACAGTAGGAGGTACACCATGAAAATAGATTGGAAAACTGTATCTTCTTCTGAAGGTTACATTTCTATCAAAGCTGCCTTTGATGCAATAGCCGCTGAACAAAATAAGCGCTCTCAAAGATACCCGAACACGTACACTCACTATAAGAAACCAGAGCTGAAGCATTTGTTTGTTAAGGTTATAAACCGAGCCAAACACATTCATGCACGCACAGGTATTCCTATCGAAGTTGTACTTGAAAAGTGGGAGACTGCTAGAAAAGCTAGAAAGCACCCGCTGTTCAGTTTTTACTGTAGTACAACAGTTAAAGAATTTGAAAAACTTCCTATTAATCCTAAAAATCCTCTTGGTATTCGTGGCCTACGTAAAATGGTATGGAGCGACTATCAAGATAAAAATGAGAGAATGCGCGCATTTAAGCGTCGCAAGAAACTTTTTTTAAACAGAGTCTGACTGCTAGAAGCACAGTGTTAGTAGGTTCTTTGAGTGTACTGTGGTTGTGCACAGGGACTCTTGTAAGACAGAAAACTAACGAGTTAAGCTGCTGAATCCAAAACAAACACAAATAGTATTTGGATACGCGCTTTGGTGTACCACCCTATAAATCATCTCACACGTAAAGCCTTTAGGTGGAATACGTGACAACCGTTCTTTTAGCTGGGCTGTGTGAGAACTAATTTTTAAGGATACCGTTATGGTAAACAAAAACAGTTATATTCGTGGAGCTTATTTAGCTACCAAAGATGGAAACCGGTACAGTAACGGTTATCTTGTTAAGGTTGACGAATCAGAATGTGTGATACTTACTGACTTCGGTAACTGCATCTCAATGTCTTTAGAAAGCGTTAAAGAACACTTTGAGCCATCTGATGCATGGATAGATTCTAGTAATGTTAACTACCCACACCCCTCGCTATACGAGCGCATAGAGGAACAGATTAGTTTATTAGAGCATGCCTTAGATAAGGTTGCTTAATTACGTACTTACAATGGTTTAAGTACTTAACCCCTATAATTAAGAGTAAACCTTAATGTTGAAAAAATTCACTAACTGGTTATTTTTTAAATTTCTTTGTAAGATTTTACGTGATGCACGTTTAAATGTTGCTACCCACAAAGCACAAAGAAGTCCTACCAAGAGCTATCTTGTTAAGGTAAAAGATGAAGCTGCTTGTGTTCGTCTTATTAAATACACTGGTTACGCTGTGCCAGAGGATATTTATGCAAAACCCAGTATTAGAAAAAAGTAATATAAAAGTAGGTTTGCCTTTATTTTCTAGGGGGCATCTACCTTTTTACACCAATGCAGTTGTTACAAAAATTGATCATGAAAATGAGAAAGCTACTGTAATGACTGACTACGGTAATGTAATGAGCTTTAGTTACCACAGCTTAAATTATCATTACACAACAGCGCAGCAATACTTAGATGGTCTTGAACCTGAACCAATAATTCAACGTCTACAAATTCAGATTCGTAATCTGAATGAGCAGCTTGAATTACACCTGAATAGTGACTCGCAATAAGTCATTATGGTGCTACTCCGAGCCTTGCGGAGTTGTCTAAATCCAGACTATAAAATGGTCGTATAAGCCCTGCATACGTTGTGTAAGGGCAACTAATTATTGTGGTTCTGGTGACAATATATAGTCTACCGCACCACCCATAGTAAATCATTTGGTAAAGGAACTTTAATGGATATTATGCAAAAAACAGCAGAAGCTTTTCTGGACCACATTGAAAAAATAGGTGCTGAAAATTACATTGAATGTACGTTCTCAAATAATACGGAACCAAGTAAATCTATTGTAGTTACTGTTGCTTACATTGAAGGTAAATCTCCTCACCAAAAACTTATGGAAGCTGAAGAGCAAATCCAAGAGCTGAAAAATAAGCTTAATGAATTAAGTAAGTAAAGCCATGAAAGGTAATCAAACCATTCAATAGGATTTTATATGTATAAACTGTTTAAGATTAGTATGCTACTACCTTCATGGTTAGTGATGCAGGTTGTTTGGTCAGTGATTTTAGTATTAGCGATATTACTTACAATATTGCTTAATAGCCCAAATGTACTCGCACCTAAGCGACCAACATTCGCCAGTGTTAGTACCTTCTACCGAGAGTCTTTGGTAGGGATACGTAAATGGCTAAGTACAATTTAATAATGCTGCTACGCAGCTATTTCGATACAAAAATTCAGACCGAGTGATAATGTATCTTGGTCGCCACATTATATGGGCGTACTTTGGTGTCAAGCCAACCTTGAGAACGGTTCGATTCCGTTGGTCACTATGGGTTAATAGTGATTGTGTGGTGCTAAGAGGATGGTGAAGCGGGTTCGAGTCCCGCACGCCCCCCAAATTGAGAAATACTGCCCGAATCCCTTTATGGTTAAGACAGTATTTCAATAGTCTGGTTGTTGACAAAACGTTGTGTGTGGAGCGAAATCTAGTTGAGCTTTGAAGCATACGATGCCCGTAAGGGGATTGCTGTACTTGATACACAAGCATTGTAATACTAGATAAAGTTCGATTACTTCATAATCCTAGCCCCAGCAAAGTAGGTTGGTAAGCCTACTAACTAATTCTGCGTTCCCTTTAAATAGCCTATCAAGCTAACTATCGTAAGGTAGTAGGGGATGCGGGAGTAGTAAAGATGATAACCGATGGTAAAGGGAGATAATGCTCCTGACTACGACTAGGCATCTTTGCACAGACCCCGGACAGCACAGTCTGCCTAAAAGCCGATTGGTTTACGTTACAAACCACTCAATTATCATAATCATTAATCAAATATTATTAGGAACCATCATGGCTACAATGTTATTAACTCAGGCGCTACGCAAACGTCAAACGCTTAAAGCTCGTATTGCTAAAGCACACACAAATCTTTTATTAGTAGGCGCACTGGTTGGCTCAGATAAGAAACCAGAAAAGCAACAGTACAAAACTGTTGAAGAGTACACTGCAGAAATGCGAGCATCTTTGCAAACTTACAATGATTTGCAAAAAGAATACTTTAAATTAGTTGGTGACATAAACACCGCTAATCTCCAAAACACTATCACTTTAAATGGTGAGAAAGTTAGTTTGGTTGTTGCAATTGAAATGCGTAACAATCTCGAATGGCAGAAAGATTTTGTACGAACCATCCATACTCAGGCTGTGAACATGGAGCGCCGTATCTTAGAATCTAACACTGCTTTAGAAGAAGAGATTCAGCACGTTACTTTACGTAACAAAACAGATTCTATGGCTACAGCTGATGTACTAGAATTAGAAGAGCAAACTCGTAACCGTCTGGAAAAAGCTAATAAAGCTATTATCCATGACCCGTTAAGTATTCGTCTAATGCATGAACGTGAAGCTGCGAAGTATACTGAGTTATGCGATGAATTGGATACTAAACTTAATATTGCTAATGCTACTATCACTATAGGTGTTGCAGCAGAAGCGAGTTAATTTTAGTTGGTTTAATGTTGTGACGAACATTAAGAAAAGCAGTACCACACTTTACTACCTCAAACCATGTGGCTAAATAAAGGTTAGGAGTACTAATCATTCATTCTGATAAATGAAATGCTAGGGAACTTTCGGTTACATGTTCGATTCATGTATGGGGTGCATACCCCATTAGCTCAATTGGTAGAGCAAAAGTCACGCATCGCTTTGAGGGAAGCTTAAATTCCTCGTTAGCTGTCAGCATTTAGATTTGAGATGTTAGATTTGAAATATTAGATATTTTTTCTTCAGATATTTTTGAATAGATATGAGTTGTCACTAAATCCTAGACTCAAGTTTACAATGGTTTACTACTTACCAGTTAATGTACTCTAGGCTGTCACACCATTAAACAGGTCTAAGCAATAGACTAAAAACAACCGGCTGGTTCACGATACGAACCACTCAAATTTTGTAAGCCATTAGATGTAATTATCTAATGGCTTTTTTTATTTAGAACTAAGAGGTAATCACCTATGTTAAAAGTAACTACCCAAGAGCATTTAGAAGATTCTCTTGCTAATATCTTCCGTATTTTTAGTGGAAGCCACGGCACTATTCGTCCTCATTTTATTCTTACTGGTGCTAGTGGCACAGGCAAGACTTACACAGTGCAAACATTCTGTGACAACATGAGCATCCCATTTGTAGAAATCAATGCAGCTACTCTTACTAAAGAAGGTACTAGTGGTAACAGCCTGTCTAAATCTATGGCTAAGTTAGCTCAGTACCAGGGTATGCCTGTTGTATGTTTCGTAGATGAGTTCGATAAATTATTCTTAGCCGCTAACACATTAGCCGGTGGTGCTGCTGAAACTACATTAGGCGTTCAGAATGAGTTTCTAAAGGTTATTGAATCAGGCACGGCAGAAGTTATGGGTGAATATGGTAAATACCCTGAGATCAACGTAGAGAACGTTTTGTTCGTATTCGCAGGTGCATTTAATGGTGAAGCTAATATCACTACTAATCGTTTACATGAGCTAGGTGTTAAAACCGAGTTCCTTGGTCGTGTTGGTTTACTGTATGAAACTAATCCAGTCACATTAGATATGCTTTTCGAGATCCTTGAAAACTCTGAATTGCTTGATCAATACATGGAAATGTATGGTGACACAGAAAATCGTGATGATGTTATTAATGCCATTAAACCAGTCATTGCACAGCAGCATGAAAAGAGCACTATCGGTGCACGTATGATTGCTACCCTTATTCATAAATACTTTATCCAAAGCGGTGTGGTTGAAGTAGATGTAATTACCACGCCTAAAACCAAAAGTAAGCTTACATTTAGTAAGCGAAAGTAAAGGGGCGTAAATGCTATACAACGAGAAGGAAGTAGACCTATCTGTTGCATTATGGTTAGCAACAGACACGTACGATCATGACGATACTGTCATTAGTGCTACAGGGCTTATCAAACCATTAAAGAAAATCATCCTAGCTGGTCGTGTACCTGACGCTGAACGTATGGGAGATGTAATCAACAATGTTGCATCATCTATAGGCACAGCGGTTCACGACTCGATAGAGAGTGCTTGGGTTAACAACTACAAAGAATCATTAGCTAACATGGGTTATTCCAAGGCAGTTATTGATAGTGTATTGGTTAATCCAACTGTTGAAGAACGCAAAGCCAACCCTGATAAAGCGTATGTATTTACAGAGCGTCGTACCAAAAAAGTAATTGATGGTGTGACTATATCAGGTGAGTATGATTTCTGTGCTGAAGGTCGAGTGGAAGATTTCAAAACCACTGGTACTTACACGTACGAGAAAAATACTAAGGAAAACGAGTACCGCTTACAAGGTAGTATCTATCGTTGGCTTGACCCAGAAATAATCACTCAGGACGTTATGACTATTCAGTATATCTTTACTGACTGGAAACGTAACCCGATTATGGCTGGTCCTAACTACCCTAAAGCTGCTGTGGAATCTCAGACAATAGAACTACTGTCTTATGAAGAAACAGAAGCTTGGATTAAAAATAAATTAGCTGATATTGAGAAGTATAAAGATTTACCTGAATCTGAAATACCTCGATGCACTCAGGAAGATTTATGGCAGGATGACGCTAAGTATAAATACTATGCTGACCCTCTTAAGGTAGGTGGGCGTTCAACTAAAAACTTTAATTCTGGTGTAGAAGCCGAACAATGGAAGAACGATAAAGGCAAAGGTATCGTCGTAGAAGAGTTAGGTAAAGTGAGAGCTTGCGCCTATTGTGATGGTTTCTCTGCTTGTAAACAAAAAGATGAATACATGACCTTAGGTATTCTAGTTTAATTTAATTAAAGACCAGCAGTTTTGTTGGTCTTTTTATTTGGAAAAATTATGAACATTTTAAATATTATTTTATTCGTATGCAGTGTTGCACTGGTTTACGTTCTGTTCTTTTTTAAAAGAAAAAAGCATCCTGTTACCGAAGTACTGGTTACACGATCAGTAAAACCAAGCAAAAGAAAAGTGTATGATACGACTCCTTTTACAGATTCCCAAGTAGAGTACATAAAAAGAAGATTTGCTTTAAACAAAGTTTGTCTCCCAAAGCATAGAGTTACGCAGCTAGAATTAACAATCTACTTAAATGCCACGTTTGGTTTAAATAAATCTGTAACTGCGTACCGCCGTGTTTGGAAAAATGAAACTAATAAACAGGAGAACTAATGTTAGATTTAGAAACGGTTGAGCATAATTCCATATCAGAGGGATTAGTAGACATCATGTGTGAAAAGACACAAAGTGAATGTCCGCAATTCTTCCGTGTTTTGGTAGCTTATTACTTTGGTAAGGTGGCTTCTTCAATGCGAGCCACGGTTAAAACTATTGATAGAGGTGTACTACCTATTAATATTTATGCCATTAACCTAGCACCGTCAGGTACAGGTAAAGGCTTATCTACAAATATTATGGAAGAGTCAGTTCTAAAAGGTTTCCGTGATAAATTCATGGAAGAAACCTTTCCTGTATTAGCTGAGAAAAATCTAATCCATTTAGCTAACAAGCGTGCCTTGAAAGATGACTTGGATACTGATACGGCTCTTGCGCGTGTTCAGGAAGAGTTTTACACAGCAGGTGAACTCGCATTCTCATTTGATAGTGCAACGACCGCAGCAGTTAAACAGATGCGCCACAAACTACTAATGGCTAATGCTGGTTCTGTGAACATGGAGATTGATGAAATTGGTTCAAATCTTCTAGGTAACGTAGATGTACTTACCGCATTCCTTGAATTATACGATGTAGGTAAAATCAAACAGAAGCTAACCAAGAATACTAAAGAAAATATTCGTGGTGCTGAAATTGATGGTCGTACACCTACTAACATGATGTTGTTTGGTACTGCATCTAAGTTGCTTAATGGTGGTAAGACAGAAGAAGAATTTTATTCTATGTTAGACACCGGGTACGCTAGACGTTGTATTTTTGGTTATGTTAAAGATAATCCAAAGAACCTAGAATTAACGCCTATGCAGTTATTGAAGCAGATGCGTAACAACACCAGTACAGCATTCTTAGAAGAGCTTAACGAACAGTTCACTAACCTAGCTGACATCATAAACTTTAATCGTGAGATAGAAGTAAGTGAAGCTGTAACACTAATCTACTTAGAATATAAAATAGATTGTGAGCGCCGTGCACATGAGCTGTTAGAGCATGATGAAATTCGTAAGGCTGAGTTATCTCACCGTTACTTTAAAGCCATAAAAGTAGCAGCTACTTATGCTTTCATTGAAGATACTTATGAGATTACCGAAGCTCAAATGTACAGTGCAATTAAGTTGGTTGAAGAAGCTGGTGAGTCTTTCAAAGGGTTATTAACCCGTGATAGAAACTATGTGAAATTAGCTAAGTATGTTGCTGCTGTTCGTGGCGAAGTATCACATGTTGACCTAGTGGAAGATTTACCATTCTACAAAGGCAGCGAGTCAGCTAAACGTGAATTACTAAACCTAGCTATAGCTTATGGTTACAAGAATAATATTATCATCAAGAAAATGTTCAATGATGGTATTGAGTTCTTGCGTGGTGAAACACTTCAAGAAGCTGATAATGAAAATCTATGGTTATCACATAGTGATGATCAAGCCTATCGTTATGAGTTTGACGATGAAGTGCCTTTTAGTAGTATATCAGAGTTGACCCAATTGGATGATCACCATTGGATTACTCACAAAGTACTCGAAGGTCATCGTTGTGAAGAAAAGTGTGTTCCTGGTTTCAATATGATTGTTATTGATATAGATGATGGTTTCCCTATCGAAGCGGCAGTTAAACTAATGGAAAATTATACCTTCCATTTATATACCACTAAACGCCACACCGCTAAAGTAAACCGTTATCGTATGGTATTCCCACTTAACTACATATTGAAGTTAGATGCAGCAGACTTCAAAGAGTTCATGAATAATTTTTATGAGTGGCTACCATTTGATGTAGATACTGAGACAAACCAACGTTCTCGTAAGTGGTTAACTCATAATGGTTCATTCATTGATAACGAAGGTGAGTCAATAGACGCGCTACCATTCATACCTAAAACCAGTAAGAATGAGGAACGTAAGAAGCAGTTACTCGATACCGGTTCATTAACTAACTTGGAACGTTGGTTTGTGGATAATACTGGTAATGGTAATCGCAGCAATCAAATGATCAAGTACGCATTGATGCTGGTCGAGAATGGTCTTGATTTAGTTGATGTACGACAGTACGTATTAGACTTTAACGAGAAGCTACCTGATAAGATGACCGAGAAGGAAATCAGTAGAACTATTTTGGTTAGCGCAGCAAAAGCTATTGCCGCTAGAGATGCTTAATTTATGGGGCATACGCCCCTTTATTTGATAATCCAATAGGAGCATTTATGCTAGATAAATCACAACCTGACGAGGTTGAAGAAGAAGAGTACGAGAATGACAACTTAGTACTTATTTGTGGTAAAGCATCTACAGGTAAATCGCGAAGCTTGAAACACCTTAAGAACCCAGAAGGTGTTATTTATTTAAACTGTGAACATAAGAAATTACCTTATCGTTCAGATTTTTTACAAGCCAAAATTACCGACCCATACCAAGTGTATGATGCGTTTGAAGAAGCTGAAAATGACCCAGAAATTCATACAATAGTTATTGATACTCTTACATTCCTTATGGATATGTTCGAGACAAAGCATATTGTTGGTTCTGCTAATACTCAGCAAGGTTGGGGCGATTACTTCCAATTTGCTAAGAAATTATTTTCACACTACATTGCTACGTCTAGTAAGAATGTTATTATTCTTGCTCATACTTCTGATACTGAAGTGACTGAAGGTAATGCTGTTAGTTTTGAAACTTTAGTGAAAGTTAAAGGTTCATTGATGAACGTAGGTATTGAATCATTTTTCAGTACTATTGTTCTTACTAAGCGTATGCCTGTTAAGAAACTTAAGAAGTACGAAAATTCTTTACTTTCTTACAGTGAGAAAGAAGAACGTCTTGGCTTCAAGTACGTGTTCCAAACCATGCAGACTAAAGAAACTGTCAATGAGCGTATGCGCGCATCAGATGATATGTGGGATGATTCTGAAACCTTTATTGATAACGATGCTCAATTAGTAATGAGTCGTCTTCATGAATACTACGCCGATTAATTAGAGAGATATTATGTCATTTTTAAAAGCACTAAAAACGAAAGAAAAAGTAGAAGCACCGATTGACCGTCTTGGTGGATCAACAGTTCGCCCATCAGGTGTTGAACTTTTCAAAATTAAAAACATTTACTTCTTAGCTGCAGATTCTGGCGCAATGATGTGTTACTTAACTGCTACCGATTCTAAAGGTTTAGATTACCGTGAATCGTTATGTGTTGCTTCAGGTGATGCTAAAGGTAATTCACCTACTTACAAAGATAAAAACACTGGCGCATTAAACTTCCTGCCTGGTTATAACATCGTTAATGCTCTTGCGATGCTTACTATCGAAACTGATATTACTGACCTTGAAACTGAAACCATCACAGTTAAGCATTACTCTAAAGCTGCAAGTAAAGAAATTCCTACAGAAGTAGAAGTTGTGACTGACATGATCGGTCAAGAAGTTCAGCTAGCTATCAAGCATGTTATCAAGAACAAGCAAGAACTTGTTTCTGGTAAGTACGTTGACGTTAATGAAGAGCGCGCATTCAACGAAATTGGTTCAGTATTTGAAGCTGATTCAGGTCATACACTACAAGAAGCTTTAGAAGGCGTTGAGCCTGAATTTAAAGACAAGTGGTTAGAAAAGTATGAAGGTAAGCCATTCAATACTTACAAAGAAGTAAAAGGCGGTGGTGGTGGTAACTCTGTAACTAGCGGCGGTAACAAAGGTGATGCTGATGCAGGCAAACCTAAAAAATCAATGTTCAATAAAAAGTAATAATTAAATCTTCTAACATAAGGCTACTTAGGTAGCCTTTTTTATTTGAGGAAATTATGGCTATTTTGAATATTGGGGGTTTCGACCCTTCCATGAAAAACTTTGGTTTAGTTAAAGCCAAGTTGGATATGGACGAAGGTTATTTGTCTGACCTTGAATTATCATTGGTACAAACCAGTGTTGATACTAAAAACAAAAAAGTATTGCGTAAAAATGTGCAAGACTTTGAACGCGCCCAGAAGCTCTTTAAGGAGACATCGGCATTCTTTGAGGGATTGGACGTTATATGTGTTGAACTGCCTGTAGGTAGTCAATCAGCAGCAGCCATGAAGAGCTACGGTGTTTGTATTGCACTGACAGCAGCATTGAATATACCGATTATCTATGTAACAGCTACTGAGGTAAAACTAGCTGGTCACGGAACCAAAAACGCGACTAAGCAACAAATGATTGATTGGGTCGTAAACGAGTACCCAGAGCTTCCATGGCTCCGTTACAAGAAACATGGGGTAATGGTCTTGAATAGTGCAAATGAACACTTAGCTGACGCTATTGCAGCCCTTCACGCTGGCGTTCAAACCGATCAATTTGAAATTTATAAACGTTTATATACAGGAACAAAGTAATGGCTATTAAAATCCAGTTCGATGAAGCAGAATTAAAAGCAGCAGTTAAAGCACATTTAAAAGCTAAAATCCCTACAGCAGATGCAAGCACAGTGCAGTTAAACATTGTTGCGGGTCGTCAACCTACGGGTCCATATGCTGAAGTTGATTTTGAGTTTGAATGTTTTACTCCTCAGACTGTATCGGATGAAGAAATTAAAGTTGAAGCTCCGGCGAAAACTACTCCATCTAAAAAAACTTTTTCTAAAAAAGTAGTTAAAGAAGTTGTTGTGACTGACCCAGAAGACACAGTAATTACTGAAGATGATACACCTCCTTTTGATCCAGCAGATGAAATCGAAACCAGCGAAGAAGAAGATGCTGCGGACGATGCGGAAGAAGAAGATACTCCAACTGAAACAAAACCGCGTAAAAAGTTATTCGGTAAAGCGTAATTGAAAAAAGGTTTCCGCAAAACATTTTCGGACTTCCGTGAAATTGTAGCAGGGCTAGCTTGTCTAGCTTTGTTACTTGGTTTCATAGCTTCTATTTCTTATATAGCAGTAGCACTAGTAGTATTATTCTGCGTATTTGGTGTTATCTATGTAATTAAAGAGGCGGGGAAAGACCCATCCGAAGATGAGTCTACTGAGGATAAAGCTGAAAGGTAGCTACTTATTCAGTAGCTGCTATCAACGGTAGGGCGGTTAGACCATCTATTGCTTCACCTACTGGATTCAAATTAATCTTACCTATTACATCAGTGAATGGTATGAATGAATCCAGTACATCAGGCATATCGACTAACGCAGCTTGGAGGGTAGCTATCTGTAATACTTTGCCTGGATGGTTCAGTATTAAATCAGCTATTACACGTTGTATTCTTAGGAAAAACTTAGTAAACATAACCATACCCATATCATTGGCATACTGTAAAGCTACGTGAGTAGGATTATCGTAATCAATGAATGTCTGTACTATATCTTGTATAGACTCTTTAGGGTCCATTCCTTTCTTTAGGTTATGCTCATGTAAACTATAACGTGCTACGAAGTCACTCATTTGAGTGGTGTCTCGTAGGAATTTATACACACTAGTATCTTGCGCTATAGTGGCAACTTTTAAACCAGTCTTCAAAGAATTAGGTAGTTTATCAGTAACAGGACTTGCCCACTTTTGTAACTGATTTTTATATGTGTACGTATCATCCACAGAAGCTAAATCTTCTACGATACTTTGGTACACACCTGCATTAATTAAGTCATTAACTGGATTTACAGCAATGCTGTTTTTCAGTCGTGCAATCCTCAATTTAGTCTCCGCAGTACCCTGACCAATCCGAGTTAATCGGTTTAATCGGTCTAACTCTTTAGTATCTCTTTGATGTTTGTTAGCAGCTCGAACCGCGACAGTATGTGCGTTTACAGCGTCTTTAGGATTAACACCCTTAGCCATAAGCAACAATACATTACTCGCAATATTACCCGCTAGTACAACACCACTCCTTACAACAATTACATCTTTAACCAGTTTCATTATTTCTTGCCATACATTTTCAGTCTTTTTAACCCATGGCTTATTGAGTACACCACCGGCACTGATTAACATATTTCTTAACGCATCGTTAGATACACCTTCAAGAGTTAAGTCTTTACCAATATTCGACACACTCCATTTTCGTTGACCAAAAATTAGTGGCACTAACGTAGCTGGTACATACATGTTATCGCTTCGCCATACTCTTTTAATTTCCATACGCATCTCTTTAGGAAGCATTTGGTATATCTCTTTATAAGCTGGGTCGTGCGAATCAATACCTATTTTAACAAAGTCACTTGGGTCTTTTTGGTATTCAGTTCTGAACTGTTTATAAGCCAGTGAAACCACTTCTTTATTAATTTCAGCAGAGTTTTTCTTATCAACAATACTCGCATCCATTACACCCATGTTAGTAACAAAGTCATTGTTCTTATCTAATAGCTGTTCCTTGGTTTGTTCGTTCATCAAGTAACGGTAAGCGCGCGTTTTACCAGTCTTACCAAGTATAGGAACCAATGGGCTACTACCTGCTTCAACATATGAAGGAGCATCACTGAATAAAGCTTCAATCATTGCACCTTGTTGGTTTTGGTATCCATCAAAATCTTCACCAGCAATTGCGGCTGCATCATCAATATCTTCATACTCAGCAGCACGTATTTGAAACTGCGTTTTACCTTTAGCTTTTTTACTAGTTAATGATGTTGCGCCAGCTTGCCATGTAGTAACCAAACCATCTCTATTAACAAACAAGTATCTATCTTCTTGGTTCGGGTCAAGAGGGTCTTTAGGTAATGGATTGTTACCTACACGGAAAAAGTTAGCGTTCTGCATTTCAATAACATCTTCTAAGCTACCAACCTCATAAGTTACATTAGGGTCATAAATTTCTTTAGTGTAGCCCTTTTGCACATTGATAGGATCACCATCAAATAACTCGTTAAATGCACGTTCGCGGAAATCTTTATTAACAGCAATGGTGAATGTAATACCATTGTTGATTGGATCTCTTGCAAACTCACTAGCTACCAAACTTCTAAGCTCTTTTATCTGAGTAGGATTGGTTTTCTGTAAAGCAATCAATGATGCTAAGTAATCTATCGTTGTTTCTGCAGCTTCAACATTACCTTCAATAGTTACTTCGGCGTTATCTAAACCATATAGATTAGCTATTACGTGAGCATTCATTTTACCTAAGTTTTCTGTATGCACACCGGTAGCCATATAACTTCCTAAACTAGTAGCCATTTTACGGTAGTAGTTTTTATTGCCTGGATAATCATTTTCAAGCTTTCTGGTTAAACGACCTATCTCTTTACTTAACTTTTCAGATGACTCTATGAAACCACGTATTTGATTCATTGAATAATCACCATCATCAAGTAAAGATGAAATTTCTGTTTTCAATAAACCCTTTAGTACAGCCGTTCGTTTTTCAGCAGTAAGAACACCTTCCTCAAAGTTATCTACTAGATGCCCCTCAACAGCCTTTGCAGCAGCCAAACGTGTTTGGTCTACCATTTTATTAGCTATTCGATTCATCACTTCCCAAGGACGTGACAGCTTATCAGAACCAGCAATCTCCCTAGCAATACTACCTAATAGATTTTTTTCAGTCATACCCATACGCTTACTCATATCACGTAATGCAACTGCGTAGGCAGGAGCTTTAGTATGTAAGGCACTCTTAGCGGCATTCGCTAAATTAGCTACCGGTTTTATAGCCTGAGCTGGTTTGCTCTTTAGAATGGCTGTCAGTGGCGCTACTGCCCATAATGCAGTTGCTTTAACCTTTGCATCCAATGCTGTGGTAGCTCTATCGTAAGTAGCTGCAATAGTACCTTTCTTGGTATTATCCACACTTGCTAACGCATGAGCCATCTGCATCATAGCTTCACTGCCATTCAGATTTTTAGTACCAGTAATGCGTTGCCCTAGTTGATCAGCTAGTCTTTCCACAATTTTCAAGAATGTAGAAGTAATGTCACCTGCCCAGATATTTTTCCATAAGCTATTTGCAGGTGCTACGGTCATATCCACTTTATCTAAGGCATTCATGAATGCACGGTTAGTTGTACCAAATACCAAAAATTCATGTAGGTATGAGTTTCTACCAACACTGTCATTATTAGTATTGTTATAAATATAATCATAACGTAACTGTGCCGCTGCTAATTCAGTAGGGTAACTTAATGACTGTTCGGTAATTACCACACCATCTCTGTCAACCATTTGGTTAGCAGAATTAATGTTTATGAAGTCTTTAGCTGTAATCTCCTTACGACTAATTTCCCACATCTTTTCTAACTGACGCGAAACCAAACTATTAGCATTAATACCTATCTGTGTAACGTGATGCAGTAATTCATGTAAGTAAGTTTCTTGTGCACTCATTTGAGTACCGTTGGCTAACATACCACGTCCAATGTTTAAGAATACTTTATCGTTTTGGATAGCACCTACAGTAGTGTTACCACCTGAACGAACATGCAGCTTAATCGGGTCCATTACTTTATTAACTAACGTACCAAGTAATTTCTCTAAATGCTTAGTGTGAGTAATAGGGTCACTTACATTACCTACTTTACCTAGCACATTGAATATCTGTTCAGAGTTCATGGCATCTACTTCGCGAGTACTTGAAGCCACAAAGTTCTCTATATCAATACTAGATACACCGTCAGAAAATAATGTACCTTGGTTTTCATCTACAGGTCGTCTTAAAACAACAGTTGTTACATCCGTGTCTGTAGAGAACAAATCAACTACCGTATACTCACTAGTCGCATTAACAGCATCGGTGATGTACTCGTAGTTAACTTCTTTTAGAAAGTTTTCCCCAATCGTTACATTAGTGTCGTTGGCTATAGCACCATCAGGCATAGATATTTGCACATCAACTGGTACTACTTGCAAGTCATCCAATACTAAAGCTAACTGGTTCGCTCGCTCTGCTTCATACACTTCTAAGTTATTAAAGTTAATCTCAAACTCATTGCGTAATGTCCCAAGAAGTCTACGCCCTTTTCTAGTGTCCAAAGACTCAACAGCCTTATCTACTTCGTCCAAAAACTCTTTAGCAGTTTCTTTAGAGTAAATACTTTTAGCAGTACGTTTAGGTGCGCGCTCTCCCGGTTTAGGTATGTTGAACGTTTCAAGAAATTCAGCTTCCACTTCTTGAAAACCTAATTCAGTTAACGAAGGTAAGTTAGTTTTATATGCACCACCTTCCCCTTTATTGTACTGCTGTACTACTGCAATTTTGTTTTTAATAACTGCGCGGTACTGCTGCGTTTCTTGCTGCATTACTTTAAGAGCAACTGACATATTAGGCAGTTCTTCAAAATCTGCAGGGAACATAGAAGCATACGCGTCAAGTACTCTTGAATGCATCTCTGCTATGTTGTCTACGATACTAAAATCACTCATGGCAACATCAGTCATAGCCTTATTAAAAGTCTCAGTGCCTTTTTCTACATCATTAAGTGAGAATATTAAGGCATCATGTACGTTAACCGCAGCGTACTCAGCCATGGTTAAATACATAGTAGCAGCATCCATACCATGTACTTGACCAACTACAGCATTAGGACCAGCATCTTCAAATGTTTGGTTATAAGACATAGAGTTTAATGAACCAACTGGCTTAGTAGGTTTATTTGTTTGGTGCGTACCTGTGTGACCACGTTCATTGTATGAATGAGGTTTGCTGTACTTATACTCGATACGAGATGTAGCATCCTTGGTTACAATGTTTTCTTTGCCTACAGGCATGAAACCATCTTCAACACTTTCAGAAAAATAGTTAGCCATTATAGGCATTACATTTTTAAGGTCGCGCTCTATTTCTAAATAATCTTCTTGGCTCAAGTCTACAAAGTTAGGGTCTAGTGCTTTACGTTCAGCCTTCTCTGACTCTATGCGCGCATGGTACATTTTCTTAAACATAGTGGTTGCTTCGCTAACGGCATTCACCAACAATTTACGCGACTCTACGAATGTACCAAACTTCTCATCCATTGCTGTTTCTAGCGGTGCGCCAAAGTAGTCGCTTACCGTATCTACAAAATTAGCAACGTCTACTTCATCAGTTAAACCAACTTTCTTATCTAATTTAACTCGTTTACCTACAACGGTGTTTACTGCATTACGAAGTTCTTCAACACGTGCACGTGCCTTTGCACCTTCTGCTTTGGCTTCTGCTCGTTTGTCGAAGTTTTTAAGTGCTAGTACGCCTTTGTTAGAAGCTATGAACTTATCAGTTACTTCTATAGTAGCTAGGTTCTTAGCAATCTCTTCATGCAGCTTATCCAGTACAGTCATAGAGAAGTTGGCTATAATTTTCTTAATAGCAGCACCGTAGTTAGAAGTCATTAGTGGGTCTTTAGCCAATTGACGACCTAACTTAGTTACTACATCTAAAGCAGAAGAAGACTCTTTATCTTCTATAAACGAACCTACTATAGTTTCTAAAGCATTAAGCTTGTTAAGATTTACCTTGTTCTTTTTAAGGCGTTGCACAGCGCGCTGCTCACCTTTTGTAAGGTTATCGTAACCAACACCTGTAGTGATCACCTTTTTTAATTCTTTAAACGCATTAGTCCAGCCTAGTGAAATATCTTCATAGCTATCATAGTTGCCTGGTTGTTCACGCCATTTAGCATATGTCATATCTGGATCAGTAAACATACCAGTACGTGCAAGCATGGTTTCAAGTTGTGACCATGTAGATGCACCTACTATTTGAAGTAAGCTCAGTGCTACACCATTCGTTAAACCATCAACCTCACGACCGATGTCAGTAACAAACGATGTCTCGCCATTAGCATAGGCACGTTTCTGTGAAGCCAATGCAGATATACCATCTAGGCTAAACATGTTGTTACCACCTGCTTGGATACCAGCAAGTAAGGCTGCTTGGTTCTCAGGAGTATGCCCCCAATCTTCAATAGCGATATATGCATCAACAGCTTCTTGTATTACTGGCTTATCAATAGTGCTTCTCGCAGATGCAACACCAGCAGCAATTGATTCTTTATCTGGTGATGTGCCTAATGCTTCACCTACGGCGATATAGAAGTTATCCATCAGTTGTAGGTCTGACTTACCAATCTTCACTGTGAATGACTCAGGCGCTATTACATGCCTATGGTTCTTATCTGTTTGAATATTGATAGTGTTTGATGCAATACCCATTCGGAAGTTTTTCCATACCACATGCATGAAGTAGAACGGTGATGTTTTATCCGCACTACCATCCCAGAAATCACGCATATGCTGTAAGCCACGAATCTTAGCTTCGTTGTTACGTAGTATAGAATTATGGTTTAGTGCATGCTCACCTGATAGGTCATGTTGTACCCCGCCGATCACTTCTTGAGCTTCTTCATCAAGTGACAGCAATACACCCATTAAACCAGTCTTCCAAGTATGCTTAGTGTGTGACGATTTCTCAGCAATCTTTTTAATTTTGCTTGGGATATTCTGATCACTAGCTAAAAGCTTCTCCTGCACAAACTCAGGAGGAGTATCATGTGGTGCTGTTACAGTTGACTCAACATCAAATAGTTTCTCCATTAGCTTACGTCCTGATGTCATATCAGTAGTAAAGCGAGTTAGTGAAGCTGCCGGTGTAAATTTATTTACACTAGACTCAGCAACGTTAATAAACTTAGTGTTTTCAACTGAACCAGTTACAGTAGGTAAGCCTTGCACAAAGTTTAGTGTGTTGTTATTTACCTGAGTAATTTTTACTAAGCCTTGAGCTTCAAGCACATCAATAATTTGGAAACCAATTGATATTTCCATTTTACCTTTTAGAATAGCTTCGGTAGTTTTAGGTGCATTGATACCTAACGAGCGTAAATAAGTTTTACCTAGTTGTTCAGCTACAGTACGTAAGTTGTTACCTACATCAGCAAGCAAGTCTTCTTCTAAACGACTTACTATGTCATCTTGTTTCTTGTCTTTAAGTAGCGCATTAATAGCTGCATCATCATTAACGAAACCATCAAACGCTTTATCACCTAAGTAGTTGTAGGCAACGATAGCCATACCAGCAACAATATTACCGTCAGTATTATGACCAGTAATTGTATTAAACAATTCCTGTGATGGATTTCTGCCTGTGTATCGTGGGTCTGCTTTATTGAATGTAGCTTCAAAGTTCTCACGGAAGTCTTGTGTAAATTCCTGAATATCAAGCAGCTTAGTACGCTCTTCTTCATTAAGGTCTTTAGCTACAGCCATATCGCTAATATCTAAATCAAAGAAGTTCTTTTCATTGGCTAAAACACTTTCAGTTTTACGTACTTTAAACTTACTCTTTAGGAATGCATTCTCTTCCAAAGCACGTTTAATTGTATAAGTAGGGCGCTCCAAAAAGTTCTTAGCTACGCGTAAACCAAAACGCTTAAACGGTGTATTGGCTCGCGCTTCGCTTTGCCCATTAGCGTAAACTTTAAGACCTGCTGTTACATCACGTAATGCTTGCTCACGGTTCTCAAAAGGTACTTTCTCAACAAACTTTTTAATAGAGTCTAAAATCTTATCTACTCGTTGTTTGCCGTCAGCTTTTTTAACCTTATTCAATCCAGTAGACAGTGTTTTACGTAGGTTAGCTGTGTTCACATACTGACCAACATACTCACGAACAGTATCCAAGGCATCACGTTTGCCTATAGTTTCGTTCTGAATAGCATCTACTTTTGCGTAAAGCTCTTTAGATAATTCTGTATCACCTATTTTTTCAGCGAATGCAGCTTGTTCAATAAGAGTAAATAATTCAGGGTTAGCTGATTTAGATGCACGGTTCTTAAGGTCTATGCTAGCAACGCGTCTAAGCGATTTTAAGGCACGTAATTGTTGTGCTGCCGTAAGTGCTTCACCACTATCTAATATGCCTTGTACAGTCTTAGCTGCTTTGCTCTTAGGGAACTGTGAAACCAACTCATTAGTCTCAGTAGTCTGTATTGCTTGAGTTGCTTCATAAGCATCTTTTGCTTTTGTTGAGCCAGATTCTAAATCAGTCAATACATTAAGTGCTGTAGCTAATGAACCATAACGCTTAACTAACTCACGGTTAGCTAATTCAGTTTGTTTAAATGCATTCTTACTTTCAGATGCAAAGCGTACTGATGTATCAAAAGCTTCCTTTAATTCAAGGTCAGGCATTACAGCGAAGTCAGTAGCAATATTACTTGGTACGTCAGCGGCAGTAATCTCAGGTGTTGAGTCATTGTTGATAGTGATACCAGCTTCGGCTACAGCAGCTTCCCATTCAGCAGTAACCGCAGCATCACTTTCTGATATTGGCGTACTATCAATCGCAGCTTCTACAGATTTAGTTGTAGCTTCTGATGTTGTAACCACCGGCACTACTTCACCATTAGGTGTGATAGGTGCAGCTTCTGTTACTTTTGGTTTATTACCAAATTTTTTCTGCATCATTAATGACGCTTCTGATAGTGCATGTTTAAGTGCAAAAGCTTCTGCTTTCGTAGCAGCTACTAATTTACCAGTAGTATTATCAATAGTGATACCGGTCTTCTCAGCTATACGTGCAACTTCTGGGTCATTAGGATTTTTCTTATAAGCAGCAAAACCTTGTTTAAGTGCCAGGTACTTTGCCATGTGACCTTTAGCAAATGATGCAAAATTATTTATGGCAGATGTTGCACCGGCAGTGTCATTATTATCAGTGGCTAATTGGATCACGTTCATGTGATCAACTAAACCCATATTAGTCTCACTACCCTCAAACACTTCACGATTTACTTCTTCAAGTGTTTTGGCTTGCTCTACTGCTTGTTGAGTAGATACATATGATTTAATACGCGAGGTAGTTTCAGCAGTTAAACCATCTGCTTTAAGTAAGTCACTTGCTTGCTCTGATGAAGGAGCTGAGTTTAATACTTGGTTCGCAGTACTGTTAGCATCCGTTGGGTTACTAATTTCAGCAATAGAAGTAATTGCAGCAGCCAAGTCTTCTGAGCTTAATTCATCAAAGCGTTTCATTTGACCAACAGCTTTAATGTACTGAACCATCTTGGCTTGCTTTGCGGCTACAGCTTGTTGGTCTTCAGGGGTTGCTATTGCATCTGTCTCAGCAGTAACTTCTTTATACAAGTTAGTTATGTGAGTACCTACTTCCTGAATTTTTTCAGCAAGTGGTTTGTCTGGATTACTTTCCAATACTTTACGTGACAACAATACAGCCAATGCATCTTCTGCTTTGTACGTATCTTTAGTGCTATCTAAAATAGCCGCCGTGTTACCTGATGCAATTGCTGATTCAACGCGCGCAGTACGTTTGATTGATTCAGGAACCAAAGTAGATGCATTAGGTACGTCTATTTTATCTAGCACCTTTTTAACCGCAGTGCCTACTTTAACTAGGTCTTGTGTACCACCAGATACTACGCCCGCACCAGCACCAGTAAGTCCACCAGCTAAGCTACCCGCAGCAATACCAGCACCAGTACCTTTAGTAATACCAACATCTTTATCAGCAAATACTTTTACAGCAGTGTTAGCTGTAGTTTGACCTAGACCAGACTGACCAGCTTCCTCAAGCGTTTCGCGTATAGCACCTGCCGCAGGTTGGGTTAGTATTTTAGGTATCGCTTTATCTAAACCACCAAGTCCTGTAAGTAAATTACCTTCAAATTTTGAAGCACCTGTTGCCTTAGAAATTAAACCAGCACCTAAACCTACCATTACTAATGTAGTGTCAAAGGTTCTTTTTGATAGTTCCATACGAGCATCTTCAAAGCTCATACCTTCTTTACGTAAATCTTGGTACTGAATATTAGATGATAGTGTTTCTTCTGATTTACCAAGTACTCTCGCCTTAGCATCTACCGCATTAGACAAACCTTCTGATGCACTTACATAAGCCAAGTTGGCTCTTGATGCAGCTTTACTTAACGCAGCCTTACCCACATCACTAGCTTTATAAGCAGTAATTTCAGCAGCAGATAAACCACTAAGTTTAGATGCTTGAGCAGCTTTACCTACAGCACCACCAGCAAATAGTTGAAGTGAGCTTTCTAAAGCCACATCGTATAAAGCTAGCTTATTGGTTTTGTAGCTCTCGAGTGCCGCCCCAATATCACCACCAAGGTCAACAACACTAGCGCCAAGTTCTGAGTAACCTTGATTAAGCATTTTCTCAATACGAACTTCGCGACCTTCGTCACGTATTTGACCAGAGCGAGCCACTTCTTCTAATTCAGATTTAACCTGATCACTATTAAAGTTATCGGTAATAAATTCACGCGCTTGGTTAAAATTTTGTGATAGCGCTTGGTCATTACCAGTAAGCTTTTTATTAATACGACTAGATATAGCATCTAAACTATCTGGTTTTAAATCAGTACCGGCTAATTGGTCTACAGCACCTAATGCTTCGCTTACTGGATTCTTTCTTGATAACAGATCAAGTGCACCGTAAGCCATCTGTCCTAAACCTAAAGCACCTTTAGCACCTACAGCAGTAGCAATATCCTGATTTACTTCTAAGTCTGTTCTAGGCTCGCGTAGGTCTTTACCTTTGATAACAGCATCACGATGTTTAGAAACAGCGGCATCTAGTTCACGGATACGCTTTTCACTAGGTGTTAAGCCACGTGTCTCATCATAGTCAGGTGACACTTCTTGAGTAGGTTTGTACTTACTAATATTTTCAGGCGTAGCTGGGGCTACTCTTGTTAGTGTAGTTGGTGTACCTTCATGCGTATTCTGCTGATAAATATCAAGACCTTTAGTTACATACTGAGGTGTTTTCTCAAAAGGTGCCGTGACAGTATCAAATGCTGCTTTAGCATAAGCAAAACCATTATTGGTAGTTGGTTCATTTGTTGGTTCAGGTGCTTGTGCAACTACAGGGCGCTCAATATTTGGAGGTGTGAATGTAGGTATGCGTTGCACGTTCGGTGCAATATCAGTTTGTGCAAACAATTGTTGCTCACCTTCTGCATAAGGTCTTGATTCAGGCACTACGTCTACAGGACGTTCAATAGCAGGTGCATTAGCTTCAGGGTTCATGTGATTTACAATGTCAGCAAGCATATCTGCATTTACATTTAGTGTACCGCGCTCGCCAGCACCCTGAATATTACTTGCAGTTTTTATTACATCTTCGGGTGACATACCACGGGCAATTAGTGTTTGTGCAATATCTCTGGTGCTTGGGGTGTTCGCCATAACCGCTCCTAAATAGAGTAGTTAAGCTAACTACCCTGAAAATAAAATATAGATTCAGGGTAGTGTATTACTATTAACTAAATTTTGTTAGTCCTAGCGACTCTGTTGTTGAAATCTATCTGAAATACGTTTGATTGCATCAGTGTCCTCAGCTTTCAATGCAACACGTAATTGTCCTCGTAACTCATTCAACACTTTCTGGCTCAGTACATCACGCTCACCGTTGGCTTGTGTGCTTGTATTGATAAGAGCATTGTATAATGTGTCACGGTCTGTTTTACCAGTCTCAGGGTCTTTAGCACCCGTTGCTGCACGCTGTAATTGAGCTGCTGTAAGTTTAACAATATTGGCTGGGTCATCAGTATTAGGATCATAATCTTTAATACCGATAATCTTGTCACCGCTAGGGTTATACTCATATGCTTTATTGCCCTGGCTAATACCTTCAAATAAATCTTTAGTAGCACTTTTTGTAAGGTCAGGTGAACCAAAAGCACCAGAGTCATACAGGTTAGTTACACCCGAACCAATTAAACCTAATGGACTAAAGCCTGTAGCTGCTCTACGTAGAAAACTTTCTTCAGGAGCAGCAGTGACAATTTCATCAATTGCAGCGCTATCTTCAGTTAGTTTCTGTTCAGCAGACTTCGGAGCATTAAGCTTAGTACGACTTTCTTCAAAAGCAATCTGCTCATTAGCGTTATCATACAAAGCTTGGATACCCGCTTTACGTCTATCCTCTGCTTTCGTTTCTTTTTCGGTTTTCTTATTACCTGCATCAACGCCAGTAATAAAATCACTATTAGCTTTATTGACTAAAGATACTGGTAAATTCAGTTGACCCAAAGCATCTGCTAAAACACTACGTCCTGTAGCAGTATCACTAGAATTTGCAGCTTGTACTGCACTACCTACTAAGTTATCAACAAGGCGTGATTGTTCCTCTTCTCCTCTTTTAATATCACGTTGACCTATATTGTACTCATTAGTCGCATCACCACGTTGTTGCTCAATTATACTGTTACGTAGTTGACCTGAATTAGATAGCGTAGGGTTATCCTCTAATAGCTTTTCTAAACCAGTATAGTCACGACCAGCAAGCAATGACTGAGCAGCTATATTAATTGGCTTCTCTGCTTGAGTTGCTACTTGATCATTAAAGGCATTCTCTGATGTTTGGTCGGTACGTAATACATTATCACGACCTTGAAACTGAGTGAGTGCCTTACCAATATTTTGTTGGTTCAAACCAGCAGCGGCTAATTGCTCTGCTGAGAAATTACCTCCGGCATTAAGTTTGTTGTATTGCTCAAGTGACCCGATACCTTGAATCTGGTTCAACACTCCTTGCGTTAAGTTATCTTGTTCTGTCGCTGCCGCAGCTTCACGACCACGTACGGTATTAGCAGCTAGTGCTTGTAATCCGTTGATGCTGTTTTGTACCCCAGCTATCGAAGCTGCGCGTAGGTTGTTAGAGTCGCTGAAATTAGGTCCACCTACTGAGCGCCATGTAATAGGCTGCGCCATATTAACCCCCTGCCTTAGTATTAGCGCCATACTTCTGTATGTAATCACTAACAGCACTATCAATAACTGATTGGTCTGTCTCACCAGCACTACGCAAACGTGTTGCTTGTCGAGTAGCTAAACGCTCATTCGTTAAGTTAGCACTATTTTCCAAATTAGTATTGGATAAGTCTTTCTGGTAATTGAACTGATCCTTTGCTAACCCCAAACCTTTAATACCAGTGTAAGCACTTAGAAGACCATTAAGTGCACTTAAGCCAGTAGCCGCAGTGTTGAGGTTTCCATTACTAAAGAATGAACTATCCGCACCTTGTGTTAGACCACCAGTAGAAATTTGCCCACCTAAACCATTTTGTAACTGACCAGCTTGGTTTATACCTGTCTGGTCTGCTAGTAAGTTTGAAAAATCCATCTCACCTAAAGAAGTAAAATTACCAAAACCACTAGTATCTGTAGGTACACCTGTACCTCCAAAAACAGTAGTAGCATTCCCTAATGGGCTTGTTGACTGTTTTTTTAGTAAGTCACTGAACCCATCGATATTGCCTGTGTAGCCGTTAGCCATCGTATTAACCCTTAAAATTAATTGAACCACCTCACTAGTATACTAAGGTGGTTGTGTTCTGCACAGAAGCTTTATAAACTTAAACCAGAAGTATTAACACTAGGTAATTCTAATTGCCCTTCGTAAAAATTCGTTAGTGCATCTAAAGCGTACACACCGGGATTAGGTGAACCTACTGTTCTACCGAAAAAATTATCAGGTGTTTCATTTGCTAAGAAACCAGTGTTACGTACTATCCAAGCTGGGTCTACCCCGACATCTAATAAGCCGTCACTCGCTTCTTCTAAAGCATCCATTGCTTCATTGTATTCTGTTAAAAACTCTGCGTATTCTTCTTCGAGGTCTTTAAACTCTTCCTCTGTAAACTCATTAATATTTTGAGCCACTAAGGTTACGATTTTAAGCATATCCTCTGCATTAGGTAAGTAAGCAAAAGTCTCACCAGTAAATCCGTAATAAGCTGAAACTGCTGCTGCTATTATAGCTAGTACAAGTGCTACTTCCCCACCAAATTGGTTAGCTAGGAATGTAGTTACTACACCCACTGCTTCAGAAACAGCAGCACCTATAATAATGGCTTCAAGAATATAGGCAACTACTTCACTAATACCTTGTTGAACAGCAACACCTATTTGAGGTGACATATATATAACAGACACAACAAAAACAATAACTTTAACTGCTGCCCAAAAGTCTTCTCGCTCATACCATTTAAGTTTTATCTGCTTAGATGATTGAGTAACTAGAACCATACTTGATAGCATTGCTGCTGTAGCTTTAGATTTTGACATACTACTAACTACTGTATGGTTCATAGGTATAACAATGCCTGATAAAACATCTTCACTATCTAAAGGGAAAGCATTTCTAAGTGTATATATCGGTGTCTGAGTACTATCCAGATAATTAGTAACCAGCTTATTAGCTAAGTTACCTACTCGCATTCTTCTGCCTGTTCGTGCTACAGCATCATAGTAATCAACATAGATATAACTAACTTCCCCTGTTTGTTCTTCTATCTCCCAAGTATCGTTGTAGCCTTGGTCATAGTTAATATACTTACCGAACTTATAACCAGACTCGCCATTAATATAAGGTATTGTTTGGCTATCCATGTAGCCCCATGAAAGCTGTACTTTGAAACTAGAAGGTATCTGCTCATAGAACCATAAGTAAGAGGTGTCACCTCTGTATATGTTTCCAGACTCTTCCCATTCAAGTTTGGTTTTAGGACCATAGTTTTCAATTATGTATTCCATAAACTTATACAAGTATTCTAAGAGTATTTCATCTAGCTCAAGTATATCGGAAATAACTAAAGCAGGTGCGATATACGCTCTGTTTACTTCAGCAATATCAGGGTTAGACTCAAGATTTTCTTTTATAGTATCTAAGTCCATACCGTAATATTCTAGTAAACGTTCTGTCTGTTTAAGACGTTCAGCGTTTTCCTCAGCATCTTCAGTAGACTCTTCACCTATCCATTCTGGACTTGATTCAAGAGAACCTAATCTTATTAAAGCCAGTGGGTAGTACTGGCTTTGGATACCACCTAATATAATTTCTGTTAGGTCAGGGTAAGTCCATTTCTGTGGGTCATAAGTAAAATAGAAATCTGAGGTAGCACCATAACTAAAACGTATACGCACCACTTTATTTAGTGTGCTACCTGGGTCTCTGAAGTCACTCCAAGTCTTATAAATTTTGCCTGTTTCTAAAGTAGCTGCTTTATTATCTGGGTCAAACATATCGTAAGTAACAACCAAATCATATTCAGGTGGTGCTTGTGGGTCATCATCTGGGTTACTTCTTTCGTACTCAACATCTGTTACTTCTGCCGCATAACCAGTAGGCATATTAAACATGTTAATATAATAGCCACTACGTTTATCTACTTTACCGTTAAAAACATTAGCTATATTAGCCAGTTCATATATTGCCGTAATAACTTTATCATACTCATTAGTTACGTAAGTAATATCAGAAGACGAAGTACTTAGTTCACCAGCTAGCCAAGATTTTACTGCATCCCAATCTATAAGCTCATCTTCATTATTTGCTTGCCATATGCCACGGTAGTAGTCATTCAATCCATAGCTATATGCTTTACGGAAATCTACGTTGTAACCACTGACAAGCCCGTCAAGAATAGTAGGTACTTTTTCCCAATCATTTATGACAGCACGCAAAATAGATGACCTAATTATATTAGGACGTTCTGTGAATATTGGTGTAGCTGATGCACCTACTACCGTATAAGTTGCCATATTTAAAAACCTTAATTAAAAGAAAAGGACTCAAATGAGTCCTTTATAATTTACACCAAAATGCTTCTGAATGTTACCTGCCTAAATCACTTAGCATTGTTTGTAACACTGAAATCATATTGTTAGGGTCAGACACTGCATCAGGGTCATTTGACTTAGCTATAGCGTACACATCGTTAGCTGCTTTAACTCGCTTAACTTGTGCATCCCATTCAAAGCCTTCTGTCTGACGAGCATACAGAGCTTTCTGTTTACCGATAACACCAGCAACAGTTACACCGCTTGCTGTATCTTTGATTTGTGCTTCTTCGGTTGCTTTCTTCTGGTCGAGTAATGATTTCTCAGAATCGATTTTACTCTTCTGTGAAGTAAGCACAGTGTTCTGTGTAACTGCGTTGGTTTTGTTCTGACCTATTAATGCTGTTTCCGCATCTATTTTAAGTTCTTCTGAAACCAAGTTTGTTTTCTGTTGTGTTGATAAAGTAGTGTCAGCAACAATCTTAGCAGCTTGGTTTGTAAGTACAGTACCTTGTTTTGGTATGTTCAAAGCTTCTGCTTGTAGATTGGTTCTTTGTTGCGTAAACATAGCCTTTTGTTCAGTAATGAGTGTTTGGTTTATTTCTTCACTCGTTACTTTCTCATCAGTCAAGTTACGTTCAGAAGCCAAGTTAAGTACTTGCTGTCCTTTAAGCTCTATACCTGCCGATACATCAAGCACCTGCTTATCAAGTAATAAACCTTGTTTAGGAATATTCAAACCATCAGCAATTAAGTTAGATTTCTGTGCTACAGATACTGCAATATCAGCAGTAAGTTTTTCTGCTTGCTTATCTAACAACAAACCTTGTTTAGGTATGTTAAGTGTATCTGCTAATACTTGAGTATTTTGGCTTTCTTTAAGAACTGTACCAGCTTCAATATCTAATTGCTGTACGCCCTGTGTAACGACCTGTGCGTCAACTAATTTCTTATTACTACCTTCGGTAGCTGTCTTCGCTACAACAAGCTTAGTGCTCTCTACAGTGCCTAAACCTTCTAGTACTGCATTAGCTTCTTGTTGCTTAATTAGGTTAGCTTGTGCGCTTTGTAATTCACGCTGCAGCTCAAACTGAATAGATTGAGCCATGGCAGATTGCACAATACCTAAATAGACAGTGGAATAATCTTCACCATCTATACGACCGCTAGTGTACTCATTCTTTAAATGAGCAGCAGCTACACGCATCAACTTATCAAAACTACCGTTACCTGTTAAGGAACCTTCGGTGACTGTATCTATTGTTATATCTACCATGACTATTTACCTATTAATCGTTTGATGCGCCATCACGTAAAGCTTGTGCTTTAGCTAATTTTTCAAGTTCTTTAGGTGTAAGAGCTGGTAAGTAATCAATACCAAATTCTTGAACCAACTTAGCTTTACGCACTTTTTTACCATTAACAGTAGTTGTATAAAATTGCTGGTATTTACGCTCTTCAATCATGTTAAGTAGAATTTTTTCTACATGCCATGGTTCATTAAATTGGATGAAACGTGAGTGTGTACCTACCACTGAATTAGACGCTTTAAAGAACTCACCTTCATGTTCATTCTTTTTAGGGTTAAGACACGTAATACGTACGCGATATAGTTTAGAAGCTGCTTTACGTAAGCGAGCATTGCGCTGGTGCTTAGTTTCAACAACATGCACATTTTTATCTGTACTAGTAACTTCGCTGTCTTCATCATCAGCAACAGGATTCATGGCTTTACTTACGCGGTCACGTAAAGTAGTAAGACCAATGTTAGGACTGAATGGTAAACCTAGTGACGTAGCACGTCGCTTTAGTAGTACCATTTCTTCTTGTTCTAATTCTTCAGGTGTTTTCTCTTTTTCAAGTAATGTCATTGCCTAGCTCTCTTTTTTGGATTGGGGTGATACCCAGAAGTTTACACCTAAAAAGCCCCAATTAAGGGGCTTAGTAGAGGTTACGTTACTGGATTACCAGCTAGCAACACATTTCAGTAATGCGATACGTTCAGGACGTAAAATCATCATACCGTAGTACCACTTGATTGACATAAAGCCAAGCTCGCCGTACGGGTCATGTGCACCGTAAGATGCTTCTGATTCAGGAGCAACATGCTTGATTTTAAACTTAACTGTTTTACCAGCAGTTTGGAAACCAATAGTTACGAAAGATTCAGAACCTACAACAAGTGCAGGGAATACATCGTAGTTACCACCAGTTTCACGGAAACCAGCATTATCAGTAACAGGTGCACCTTCGCCAGCCCAATGAGCCATCTCAGGAACAACGATGATACGGAACTCATCAACAGAACCGATTTCACCTTCTGCAATTGAACCAGCACCAGCAGCATATTTTTCTACTGAGATGAAAGCTTGGTTGCCGAATGTATCAGCCATACGCTTAAACATTGGTTTAAGTTCTGAACCGATGTATAGGTAACGAGCGCCATTAATAACGCGAGTATCAACCATACGAGTACCAGTAATAAGCTTAGTATTCTTAGGACAACGGTTGTTGTCTAAGTCGATACCAAGACGCATAAGGTCTTCATAAGTGATCTCAGAAGCTAAACCACCAACTTCACCAGTTACTTCGTTAGTTGCCATTGCTTCACCACCGAAACGCACAACGCCAGCACCATTGATCAAATCAATTTGGATAGCATCTTCGGTAATTTCTAAAGCACCGTTAAGCATTTCACGGTTAATGTGCATTTGCTTTTCAGAATCAGAATCGAAATCCATAGACTCTTTAGTGTATTCGTCAAAGAAACCCATTTTTTCAATAGAGCCTTTGATTTGCACACGCTTGAAGCCAACGCGGTTAACACGACCACCGTTTTCAGATAACAATGGCATCTTAGAAACCATCTTACCCATATCTTTACTTGAACCATAAAGATTACCAGATGCAGCAACTGCGCCTAGTGTATCAACAATAGTCCAACCAGCAGTTACAGCAGCAGCTTTAGACGTATTGTAGTCGGTGTCAAAAATACCGTACTCTTTGAAGTAATCAAGCGCACGTGTTTTAGCAGCAGCCAATGCATTAGCAGCAGAGCTACCTTCACCTACAGCATACAAAGTAACGTAACCATTACCAGTAGAAGTATTTTCAGGTGGTAGTAATTCAATAGTAACTTCTTGAGTTACTGTCGCGCCATTTGCATCAATACCCTGGTCATTGATATTCGCGTCATCAAGTAAAGGTAAGTAAACGTAACGCTTAATTTCTTTACCCATGTGCTTAGGCATACCAAAAGTATCTGATAGCTGTGTGAACACTTGCTTTTTACGAGTTTCTGTTAACGCTTTACGTTGGTACAGAAACGTATTCATTTGTTCGCCGCCGATCGTAGAGTCTACGCCACCCGCCGGATTATTATATTGCATAGTCATAAGAGTACTTCCTAATTAAGTTATCTAAACTTTTTATCAAATTGTTTATCAAATTCTTCATCAGACAAGTTGCTTAAAGCATCTAGTTCTAAGAGGTCATTTGATGTGTGTGTAGTGGTTCTCTTTTTAGGGATAGCTACACGTTTTTTATTTACAGGCTTAGACTTAGATTGAGTACTCTCAGATTTAGGAGCGGCTTGCTGTTGACCAGCATTGGCACGTTCTAATAATTCTGCACCGACTTTCTTGTATGCCTCAAAATCACTTAAACCAACTAAACCATTAAAGGTACGTTGGCGGTCTACTTCACCAGAGATTAAATCAAATACGCCGTTACCCATTTGCTCATTCAAGTGAATGAGTTCTTGTGGGGCAGCTACAATTGATGCACTTGATGCTTTGTCCCATGATTTAGTTACTGTATCAATAGTTTTGGTGAATGAGTCAGTGCCTTCAATTTCACGGATGACATCATCTAAAACCATCTCACTATCACTAGGTGCATAAGACTTTGGTTTGTATTCTGCGCTATCTTCAGTGTTTACGTCAAGTGGGTCTATACCACTATCTGCAATCATTTTATTAATAGCTTGTGGATTTTTGTTGTGTAAGTCGATTAAGTAACTAAGCTTCTCTTCATCCATTAAGCCATGCTTCTCAAGCATATGACCTACACGGGTAAGAGGTTTAATAGCAGCCATCTTCTTACTGTAGTTAGCACCCATCTTCATTAGGGTACGAGCTTCTTCAATAGAAGTAACTGCCATTTCACGCTTGTTAGCTTTGAATGGTTTATATAGCTCTGCTAGTGGATCTTCGGCTTCCGATTCTTCCGCAGGATTTTCTGCAGTTTCTTCTTCTTCTTCCGTAGCATCATCTTCTTCCGCATCATCAGTTTCATCGGTTTCTTCTTGTTCATCAAGTTCATCCGTTTCGACTTCATCCGATTCAGGTGCTAAAGCACCTTCCTCGTCTTCGTCTTCAACTGATTCCGCAGCTTCGCTTGAAACATCATAGTCTGGTAGTTCCATATTCATGAAATCTTCATCAGACATATTTTCAATATCATCGAAACTTGGATCACTCATCACATAGCTCCTTTAATTATTCTTCGTCTGAGTCAGCAGGACCATCAGAAACATCTTCATTGTGGTCTTCAATAGCTTTTTCAGCTAGGTTTGCTTCGTGTTCGATTACTTGTAAGTAACCTTTGAATGAGCTAATAGAATCAATGTCACGGATTACAGCAGCTTGAGCTTCAGGTGAATCCATAGAAGGAGTGCCTTTAGCCATAACAAGACGAACACATTCATCTTTAAAATAACCATCAAGAACCACTGCTTTGAAATCTGGGTTTTGTAGTAAGCGACCTAGTGCTTGTTTTTTGCTGATCAGTTTATTCGCGGCTTCTAACGTAAGATGTGCATTTGACATTTGTATTACCTTTTTTTGTGTCCTCACCTCATTGGCGAGATTGCTTATTAAACATGAAAGTAAGCCATAGATGTACTATGGCTTTAGGGTTTTCATATCAGGAACTTAGTTATTCTGGGACTTATCTCCCGAATTTTCAAGTTGTTTCTTTATAATCTCAAGTTCCATGTTTCCTTGGGCTTGGGCTTTTTGTTTCTGCAAGTCACGCTCTTGAGTTGTACCAGACTCTTTCTCTACGAAATCCAGAGAGTTTATATCAGCTTCCGAATCCAACTTACGAGCCTTACTAGCTTCGGTTACTGCTTTAGCTCTATCCAGTACAGCCTTAGCTTGTTCTGACATAGGTTCGATAGTTTTCTTCTGTAACTCAGCTTCAAGAACAGCAATACGTAATTCTTGTTCACGTTGTGCTAATGGGTCAGGAGTCGGTTTGAACTCTTCTAACTCTTTAGCCAATGCAGGCATTTTACGTAGACGAGCAATGTTAGCTAAAATCTTCTGCGACAGTTCAGGCATCATATTGTTACCCATAGTCTGTAGCATGAAAGCCAACTCTTGCGCTTTAGCGTTATCAACTTCAGCAGAACTAATATCAACTACTAGGTCAAAATTACCTGCTAAGTCATCTCGTCTAATGTCAGCAAATACATCGTCAGTAACACGCACGTATTCTTGCTCAGAAAGATAAACACCATTCATTGCAATTATTCTACGAGCCACACGTTTAAGACCGTCTGACATTCTTCGTAGGATACCAAGCTCACGTTTACTTGCAGCATCTAAAGCGCCACGGATACCAGTAGCTACATCACCTAAACCATCACCACTAATGCCACCGGCAAATGCACGAACACCTGTTAGTGATTCAGCTTCTTGGTTTTGCATCTGTAACATCAAGGGTGCTGATTGTGGAATTTCTTCCATCTTATTCATGTAGAATAATTTGCTAGGATCAGTTTGCCCTTGGAACTCAAAATCATCACCGTCTTTAAACTTACGGCGGTTAGTAATATTAAGAGCATCGTTACGTACGCCACGTTGACCATTTGCAGAACGAGCCACAATATCAATCATAGCGCGAGTTAGTGCACCTGCAATTTTTTGGTTGTCTTCTAAAAGTACACCATCTGGCTCACCATAAATTGCTTTACGTACTGGCAAATATTGAACTATTTCAAAAGGTGGTTTTCTATCAGGGAATGGATTTTCTTCCATACGTATAAGTATATTACCAACCCATGCAGCAACAATTGGTACAGTAGTACCATCATCGTGAATATCCCAATCACCCCAATATTCTGTAACTACTAATTCTTTACGTGCTTTGTCGCTAAATTCAAAACTCTTTTCATCAGCATCTTCGTAATCAGGGTGAGCCAAAGCTTCATTGCTGCCTGGTCTAATTTTATCTAAATCAAAGTAAATACCTTGTGCTTTTAAACCAGATAAAGAACTTGTGAAGTTATACCCAACAAATCTAGCATCTTCTATTTTACCTTCACAAGATGGATCAACTACCACATTTTTATAGTGACAAATTTCTAAAGTAGGTTGGTTTTTAACAGTACGTTCTTCGCTAACTTCTTCCTCATCTTCTAGTATAGCAACGTGAGGAATACCAGTAGCTTGCGTGTATTGTAGTGCTATTTTGTTATGCTCAGGCACCGAGTCAAAGTCATACTCTTCTGACTGAGAAAGCTCTATAAGCTTCTGTAAGCGCTTCGCTACTGTAGGGTCATTAGTTGGTGCATAAGAATAGTTTTGTACTGTACGAGTAACTACAGCAATCTCTTCTTCCCAACCAATACGTACAATAATAGTACCTTCATCTACAGCAGTACGTACATACTCATCAATGAAAGCCACCTTCTCAATTTGTGTATTAAACTGATTGTTTATAATAAGGTTATTTTGGCGTGCTGCTAGCTTATCTGCATGCGTTGTAGGACGTATACTGAACATATTCTCAGTACTTAGAAAAGCTTCTGACAATGCGGCGTACCGCCATTCTGCCTGTTTACGTATAAGCTTAGTCTGCACAGATGAACGATTAGGACGTTTTTTAACTGCCGCTGAACCACGTACATGCAAGTTATCTAGGTATCGGTCTATCTTCGCTACTTGAGTACTATGATCTGATTTGGCACTTGTTAAGTCTTTTTCCAAATCAGATATTGAAGGTACACTAGTCCATTCAGGTAAATTACTAGGTGCACTAGTATCTTCCTCGTTGTAGTCATCTTCTGCTTCTAACATTTATATGCCTTAAAAGTGTTTATATTTGTTTGTATAGTAGCTGCGCTACTGCTCCCGAATCAATCAATAAATCCGTAGAGAAATATATAATGAATAATGAACCGGTAGATTATAACAAAGGTTGTGACAATACACAGTCTCCTTATTATGTAGGTGAACCAGAACAATGTGATTTATGTTCTAGTATGGTTCCAGAAGGTTGTACTACGCAAGTATCAACTACTCAGCATGCTTGTGTAAGTTGCCTTAATGTCATTAACCAGTTTAAACCAGATTACCCAACAGTGTTTTCCGACCAGGCAGAGTTTCTTACTGCCGGGGATGTACCATTCCCTCTTACTGACCAAGATGAAATGACTCCAATGCAGTCGGCTGAACTTCTTGTAGATGAGTATGAAGAGTGGGGTGAGGAATCACACTACTTAAGAACTGGTAACTTGAATGACTTAAAGGAGTGTATTGATATTATTTACACTGCTGCTCAATACTTGAATCAGTCCGTTGGTGTTACTGCTGCGGGTAAACTGTGGGATATTGTACACAAGCATAATATGAGTAAGTGTATTGACGGTAAACTACGTAAGTTACCTAACGGTAAAATTGATAAACCAGAAGGCTTTGATAAGATGTCATTCATTCCAAAATTTGAAGAGGTTCTTTCAGATGAGTTCTAGTAGCGTCTTGGATATAATTTCAAATATCACTGACCCTAAGCAATGCACTGCTGAAAAAATTAGTGGTATGTGCGATATGTCCGTACATCAACTCAGACGCAAGTACGCTACCGATATTAAGTTACATAAACAATCGCTTAACAATAAACCGCCTACTGTGGCAGTTACCCCTACCGCACCTAATGAATCTAACCAAGAGCTGTTAAAAATTTTAGTTACCTTGTCGGCAAAAGTAGACAAACTTACTAAAGAAGTAATTAAGCTGCGAGATAAGCGCAGTAAAGACGAGACTAGTGAAGGTTGGTACTCTACTGGCTATGATATGAATGGTACGATGGCTGGTGATAGAGAAGCCTACGTTGAACTACTTTTTGCTAGTGGCGCTAAGCGCAAAATGACATGGGGTGATTACATAGATTCAGGTAGAAGGTTTATAGCTTTTGTTAATACCAATTACGAAGATGCAGGTGATTGCTCAAGTGATGTTTATATGTCTATACGTCCTTGTGAGACACCTCCGCATACCGCAAGTATCCGTAAAATAATG
>Ga0055584_100000114_pt1 | contig 75091 bp, 58 predicted proteins | sample OSDHelmetaG_FD_58716 | JGI IMG/M metagenome (GOLD analysis project Ga0055584, IMG submission 58716) | Pelagic marine sediment microbial communities from the LTER site Helgoland, North Sea, for post-phytoplankton bloom and carbon turnover... | ecosystem: Environmental > Aquatic > Marine >... | reverse complement strand
GTGATAGATACAGGTTCTTCCATATCCTTCAGGATATTTTTAGTCGCACTACTGAGTGTATATTGTTTATCTTTTGTGGCATCAATCCTAAAGAAGAACTGTCTAGACAACAGATTGATTAAAAGTAGAATGCCAGCCAATAAAAGTATTCGTGTCAAATTTTTCATCTCTAGCGTCTTTTTGAAATCATATATTCTGATAATACCACTCCGAGAAAAGCAAGGGATAAAAAGTAGATTACATCCTTACTATCTATCACTCCACGAGATATGGATTGATAATGTTCATTAATACTGAGTGTGGAAAAAAGCTCTCCTATCCATCCCGTACTTGTACTTGCCAATATGTCAAAAACGAACATGAATACAACTCCAATAATCAAGGCCAAAAGAAAAGCAACGATCTGATTATTAGTAAGGCTACTTGCAAATAACCCTATCCCTATAAACGCTGCACTCATTAAAAGCAGTCCTAGATAGCCACATAAAGTAGCTCCGTGGTCAAAATTGCCCAATCGGCTTACTGAAATATAATAAACCACAGTGAATCCTAGTGCAATAGCGACTAATATTAAAGCTGCCAAAAACTTACCCAGTATAAGATTAAGACCACTAATATTTTTAGTCAAAAGCAACTCTATAGTACCCGTCTTTTTCTCCTCCGCTATCATCCTCATGGTAATAGCCGGAATGAAGAAAAACAAGGTCCACATCGCCGTCTGAAAGAAAACATTCAGGTCTGCTTGTTTTCTAAAAAACACATCGCCATTACCACTTATCCAGGTAAAAAATCCTGTAAAAGCAAGGAATATGACTATAAGAATATAAGCCACCAGAGAATCAAAATAAGAGTTGAGTTCTTTTTTGGCTATTATCCAACTTTGTTTCATAATTTGTTGATTATCAGTTTAATGTGAGGTCTCTGAATATATCCTCCAGCTTAGTCTCTACTGGAATCAATTCAGTAATGATCCATTTATTTTTTACTACAGTCCTGAATATGACTTCGCTGATATTATGATCCGATTGCACCTCCAATCTATTGGTGTCAGGTTCTACTGGCAATATATCTTTGCATCCAGGAATTGCTCTCAATTTTTCAATTATATTTTCCAGTGGTGCACCTTGGATTTGTAATCGTGTAATGACATTTCCTGATGCCTGTTTTCTCAAAGTATCAGCTGTCCCGTCAGCAACAATCTTACCTTTATTAATGATCAATATTCGATCACAAGTCGCTTCTACTTCAGGTAAAATATGAGTGCTAAGAATTACTGTTTTCTCTCTGCCTATTCTTTTTATCAATTCTCTTATCTCAACAATCTGATTAGGATCAAGCCCAGTAGTAGGTTCGTCCAAAATGAGAATTTCAGGGTCGTGAATCATTGCTTGAGCAAGTCCCACTCTTTGTCTATACCCTTTAGAAAGTTCTCCGATTTTTTTATGTTTTTCAGCATTTAATCCACAAAGCTTAACCATTTCAGCTATGCGTGAAGGAACTAGAGAGGTCGCTACTCCTTGTAACTCTGCACAATACTTAAGATAATCCATCACAGGCATATCTTCATATATGGGATTGTGCTCTGGAAGATATCCTATGTTTTTTCTGAATGTTCCATTCTGAACAGTAGCCCCTTGGATTTCTACATCACCATTATCAAATTGGATATAATTAGTGATCATTTTCATGGTAGTAGTTTTACCAGCACCATTTGGTCCAAGAAAACCAAGTATTTCACCTGTTTTTACAGAAAAGGAAATATTGTCCACAGCAAGTTGAGGACCATATGCCTTACTGAGGTTTTTGACTTCTATATTCATAATCTAAAAGTAACTTTTTGGATGGGTCATATAGACTTAATATTTTGAATTCGGGTACAAAGAAAATAATTTGAAGTTTTTTTAGAAAAATGTTCGGGTTAAATTTTTGTCAAAAAAATTTGGCTAGTCTACCTTCCTTTGATATAGAAACATCTCATGTTCCCCATCATTAGTCAAAGAATCTTTGTCAATCTTTAATTGTCCTTGAAAATGACCCGTGTATCGGAGAGTGCTATCCTTATAATAAGAAGATCTAAAAATCATATTTTTTCCATGTGAAATTTCAATATCTCTAATCTTATCGAAGTCTGAACTATACTGAGAGATGAAAGAATAGTTGTTCTTATTTCCTTGAATAGATGGAATTTCATTTAATGCCTTATTACCTGTGATCCAAATGTTATCATTGACATCGACATTTAATGTACTTATAGAAGTGGTCATCCCTCCTTCGAGTTCAAATTTTTCAACCCTTTTTCCATGTTTGCCAAATCTGAAAACATTTAGAGTGTTTTGATCAATTCTAAATTCTGAGTTAATAACAGCAGATACCAGCACATCCCCATTTTTTGCAAAAGCAATATCACCTCCGCTTTCTTTTGATGTAGCATACTCTAAAGGAGCATTTTTCAATCCAAATTGATGAGCCCAGGCTACCTTTCCTTTATAATTCATTTTAAAAACATATCCATCTTCATCCATGTCACTTGAGGTATAAAGAGACAAAGTGTCCGCCGTCATCTTAGTATTAAACTTTCCAGATATGTAGAAATCGTCTTGATAGTTCTTAATTCTAACTATTTGGTAATCAACTGATTTTACCCAAATAAAATTCAACTCATCATCTAACATTCCAATGAAGTACTTACATTTCTTTGATTTATCGTTAAGTTCAAATTTTCCAAACTTGTTGTCAGAATTACATGCCCCAGAAACCATAATTTGGCCTTTGTTATTGGAGCGAATATTAAATATTCCATCACTCTTAAAGGTCATCATATTCAAACATCTTCCATTATGATCTAACTCGGCTACAAAAACTTTAGCATTGTCCTCTTCTTCTATTCTGAATCCATCAAAGTCCAAAATACTATCTGCCCATCCAGTCACTAAAATATTTCCTCTTTTTGATAACGATATTGCTGTAGACCTACCTTTAAATTCACCACCTTTTATCCATAACACTGCCCCATGATGATCTAATTTGATAATCTGTATATAGTCTCGATTATCTGATTTTTTCGCAAATGATGCGACATAAGAATGCCCCAAAGAATCAGTGACAAGTTCTGAATAATGATTGCTACTAATTCTATATGTTTTTAAAATTGAGGACAGGAAGTTTACCACAGTATCGCCTTTCTTCCTTTGTTCAAACGAACAGAAATTTAAAGTGATGGTGCTGATGAAGATTAAAAAAATCCGTCCTGCTTTCATGTTAGGAGTTGATATTTCTAAAATAACTAATCAACTTCCTTTTATCAGGATTAATTCGGAAATAAAAAATGGCTAAGAATCAAAATTCATTTTTCGAACACCGTAACTGTTGTTGCTATTTTTATTTAAAATATGGAATATATATTCTCTTGGTATATATCATCGTGATTCCTACTCTACGGAATTCTGCATTTTTAGTTTCAATAATTTTCTAATGACAACTATAAATAATAAAATAGAAAAAAGAACAACAGAAACAATAATAAAAAAGTGACTATCTATACCTGTCATGCTAATAGGCTTGTACTCAAAAGTACCAATTACATCAGACCACCAATAAGATGACATTACTATATCCCAAGAAACATGAGCAATAATACCTGGTAAAAGTGAATTCGTGGCATAAGCTAAATAGCCGATCATGAATGAAATTATAAAGGCTGGCACCAAAATACTAATCAACCAAGCCTGATGAATATGAATGACAAGGAAGATTATTGTAGAAATAAAAATGGCGACAACAGGTCCATATTTTAGCTCTAGTGGTTTTTGCAAATATCCTCGATAACCAATTTCTTCACATACACCTGCTGTCATCGATACACCTATAATAATTGACCAGGAAAGTAAAGGTGAGAGGTCATTGATAAGACTTAAATTTTTAAATACTTCAGGCTGAAATTCAACTATTCGAAACGTTAACATTAGACCAGTATTGAGAAGAAGAGCTATTAAAAAAGCAGCACACAATCCCAAGACCCATATCGATCTTTTGAGCTTTATTCTTCGTATACAAATGCGACGAAACTCTTGTGTATTTGATGGAGCCCATTTACCACTGAAATATATCCAGTAAAAAATCAAAATGATAGCCATAAACAAAACAGACCATGGTCCTGGAATATTCATCACCAGAATAGCCCAAATACTAACCCCTAATGTACTGACACCAAAACCAATTAAAATAGAGCGGATGACTAGAGGAATTTTCATCCAAAATCGCCCTAAAGCATTTGAAGGGTAACTTGAAATTTTTAGCTGCTGCATAATATTCGATATTTCTAATTAATACAGCCAATATCCAATGAAGTATGACTAAAATCGACCGATATCAGGATCTCGTACGCATTTCTCAAATTGTTTTTCGGAATTCAGTAGGTGTCTGACCAGTTTCTTTTTTAAAAGCAGTATTGAAGGAAGATTTAGAATTGAAACCTGATTGATACATTGACTCTAGAACTGTCAGCTTCTCATCCACAGATTCTTTCAAGATGCGTTGGACTTCTTGAATTCTGTATGAATTAATGAAATCAAAGAAGTTTTTCCCAAACGATTGATTGATGACTTGTGACAGGTGTTTAGAAGATATAGATAGCTCTTCAGACAAATCGGTAATACTCACTTGAGGGTTCAAAAAAGGTTTTTCATTCCTGAGGAAAATCAATATTTGGTTTTTGTACTCTTCTATTTGAATTGGTGTCAAATTCGATCCTTGATATTTAGTCGTTTCACTTTGAGCAATTCCTGCAAATATTTCAGGCTGCAGAAGAGCCTTAAGAATAACCCTATTGACAAAGTAAAAGATAAAAATGAGCAAAATGATTAAGGTGACCATAAATGCCAAAATGTTTTCTGTTAAGGCTATGAAATTTTGAATCAGAGACACAAAAGCCAGCAGGCCAAAGGTGGAAAGAGAAAAGCTCAGCCAAGACAGATTGATTTGATCTATTTGAGAATATTTACTCTTAATAATCTTACGATATTTAGAAAGTGAATGATATGTAAGTCCGAGATAAACAAATAGATGGGTATACATAAAAGCACTTATTAAATAAAACTGCCAAGGCAAGTCCGTATTAATGATCTCCTCCGAGATGCTAGATGGTGTAAGGTTTCTGAAGTATATGAGGAAAATCGTAAACAACAAGTAGGGTATGAGATGCAGGACATCTTTTCTAGATAATTTGAAATCTTTAAAAATAACACCATGTCCATATAGATAAAATAAGGGGCCATAGACAAGAAAAAAACCATCATCTATATATTGTAGGAATCTCCATTTGATGGAGACGCTATTTATTTGAAGTGTAAGTTCTCCCATATTCCATGCGATAAGGCTAAAAATAATACCCAAGAGCATGTTGTTACACCGATTACCCTTTCTATGTGTGATGAGAAATATGCCTATAAATAAAAGTTGGAAAGTGATAAGAAATGAGAGGAGTGAAATCAGGCTTTGTTCCATTTATTAAAGGTAATTGGATTAACATAAATGGATGGATTCTTTAGAATTCTGTCATCATACCTTGAAAGGAAATCTCAAATATTATAAAAAGATTCTTACTCAAAAAAAGGAGATATAATTCTATCAATATTTCAACAGACTGGCTAAAACCTCTTGATGCTAGATGTAAAATATTTGAGATTTAACTATGTTTTCAAAACCAATGTATTTTACAAAATACATAATGATCACGCTATTTAAGCAGTGCATCAAATGACAATTTAAGTGTCAATATACATTGATTACTATTTTATACTTGTCAAAGTAAAACAAATCGAATTCAATGCTCGGAGAAAGTTTTATTTCTAAAAAAAAAATTACTCAATTCTCATTCTTTTAATATTAACTGCAGCCATACTTTGCTATTCGTTTTATTTTTAACAGAAATAAAAAACAACCCTGATGACAAATCAGTGATATCGACAGTAACATCTTCAGCAGAATTAATACTCTGAACAATCTGACCCATAGAATTTAGGATTTGAATATCATAATTGTTAGTCAATCCTTTAATTGAAAAATAACCAGATGCAGGGTTAGGATGAATGGTCAATGCATTTGACTCTAAATTTAAATTAGATGTAGTAGTGCTTAATGTTAATGCTTGATTATAGAGTTCTTCTATAATCGAAAAAGCATCACCCTCTCCATTCGTAAGTACACAAATACCAATTTCATTATCTGGGTCCATGTACATTTCTGTACTGACACCATCTTCGCCGCCATTGTGTCCCCATAACATAGTAGATCCTCCTTCACTGAGTGAAAACTCTTCTTGATACCAACTCAATCCTTGAGTAGGTTCCAAGGAAGGGATTTGAGAACTCCACATTTCTGAAATAGATGTAGAAGATAATAGCTTCTTATCTCCAAACATTCCTCCATTTAAATAGGCTATCATAAAATTTGCAAGGTCTTTCACATTGCTTCTTAACTGTCCATTTGGATAATCCGCAAAACCATAATGATTGTATGGCATATAACTACCAGATTGATATTGGTATGGTCGGGCCACATGGTTAGAATCTAAATCAGCCATAAACCATGCTGTATTTGACATCTCCAATGGTTCAAAAATTTGTCTCTTACACAATTGATCAAAGGCCATTCCTGAAGCTACTTCACTTAGATACCCCACCAAAGCAGAACCAGCATTGGAATATTGATAAAAGCTCCCTGGCTTTTTAGTCAAAAAATTATCTTCTGCATCATAATCAATACCACTACTTGCAAAATAGCGCTGCATACAATCTGCTAGTGATATTGTAGGATCAGGATAGCCATAATAAGAATCTAGTGCTGCACCATCATTAATGGACGCGGTATGAGTCATCAATTGTCTAATAGTGACCGAGTCAGTTGTAAACCCAGGAATATCTGCATCCCAAGACAGAATATCATTCACATCATTGTCGAAATTTACAGTACCATTCTCCTTTAGTTGCATTATAGCAGTACCTGTAAAAACCTTAGATAATGAGGCAAGCAGAAAAATAGTCGTGTCTTCAACTTGGGTATTATTTTCTATGTCTGCGTAGCCATAAGATTCTATCCATACTATTTCGCCGTTTTTTACTATAACCGTAGACACACCAGGGAACCGCTCAAAGGCCATTTCAGTCTGAATAAAATTGTCAATGACTGCACTAGGGTTTGGGTTGATTTGTCCTTTTAAGGAAAAAGAAGAAAGCGTAATGATTAGAAGTAATAAAGTGGAAATTAGATCCTTATATCTGTGTTTACCTTTCATAGCTATAAAAGCATTTTCTTCACTTATCTTCTGCACCATGCTTGATTAAAAAACTTAACAAGCAACAAGTAATAAGATACAAAGATATTTGCTTTTTGTTTAGAATATGAACCGCGGTTTGTGTATTTCTAATAGCTGGCTTTTACTGGACATGAAAACACAATTTGTTGTGTGTAGTATATCTAATTGCAATATTTCTCTATTAATTCATTCTTTTCCTTAGTTAATTTATTTTTGTTTGTAAAGAATGTTAAAATCCTAAAAATAAAGTCGAGGATCCCTTTTACATGAGAATCTGATAATTCTCCAACAATAAGTGCTTGGGATATTCTTTTTGGAAAACCCTTACTTGATAAATATCCGTCACGAGCTAAGCCAAACATTATTGTTATTCCATTCTCAAATTCTTCATTTCCCGGTTCTAAAGTTCCACGAAAAATAACAGGTTCTTCTGATTCCGACCAAAATGTATGTTGTTGGCCAATTTCTATTCTGCAAGACTCTCCTTCTGTTAATGTAAAAACTTTCTTGTCTACTTTTACATTCATCTGGCCTTTTACCATCTCAAACTCTTCGGTAAAATCTTTATGAAAATGAAGCGGTGGGCCTTTACCTTTTGGACCAATTTCAATTTCAATTACGGTCTTTTTTCCGTTTGTCTCATTTGAGGTCTGAAGGAAAGTTGCTCTTTCGGAAGTAATCGGATTATAAATTGATTTTCTTGATAGGCTACTCATTTTCGCTTTTTATTTACACACAAAGTCCAAATATCATCCGTATGCTGAACTCTTCAAATTACTGTAAAAGAATCTGAACCTACCAGCCTTAGCAAATAGCCCAGTAAGCTTAAGCATGATAATGCCTGTTGGGAAATTGCTTACTGATTTAGCAGCCATCCAGGTTGATAACCAATAGTAGACATGATAAGCAGACCCATTGCAATATAAAGAATCATTATGACCAAATGAATAATATGTTTGTTAGACTTTAGAGCAATGATAAGCGGAATAATTCCAAACAGAGCGGGCAATTGACTAGGGGTAAATGGATTTAGTTCTAACAAGATAAATCCAGATGTTTGAATATTAATTAGTAAAAGAAGCAATACGAAATAGTACTTATTTTTTACTTTATAAAAGTAGATTTTCCATGACTTGACAGATTTCGCATCATTAGGAATCAATATAGCAGCCAAGAAATAATATAGTGCCGGTTCAACAATAGCAACAAAAAATTTCCATGATGTCCATTCAACATTATTATGAGCCCATGTTGTCCAGAAACTCTGAATAGTATATAAAAAAACTGCAAAAATTGAAAGTATGTGGACGGAGTAAGCGCTCTCTTTTTTTATTACAGTAGTCAGACCACCAGCTAGATGCAGCAGAGTTGCTGTGTAAAATAGAGTGACAGCGATAGAAAGATATCCATGGAGTTCCATACTAATATATTTTCAATTGTTTTCTTTTTATAGTTGTCACTAATGTGTGCATAATCGACGGCTGGCCGAAATGGAAGGCTGACCGTTTTATGCGAAATTAACAGCTCTTTTTTCTGATTTCAAAGTTTGAATTTTTCAAATGTATTGCCATTAAATTTATATACTCCTGCTTCTTGTGTGCCAAGCCATAGGTCGCCTTGTTTGTCTTTGTAAATGGAGAAAAGAGTAAGATCTTTAGAACCATCTTTGACAGCAAAATGGGTAATGCTTTTGCCATCATATCGCCAAACTCCCTGTTCATATGTCACCATCCAGAGGTCTCCTTTATTATCTTCGATAGCGGACATGAAGTAAATCAAGTTCTTTCCTTCTGGCGACTTTAAATTGTCAATTCCTTTTTCTCGTTTGTAATTTATTAAAAATTTGTCTTTTTCGATTACACTGGTTGGAAAGATATTGTAACGATGCTTGGTATTACAGAACCAGAATTTTCCTTCTTTGTCTTCAATAATTGAACGAATGCCAAAAGAGCCACCACCTTCTATTAAGGTCAAATGTTTTTCATACATCCAATTTAATGATTTGCCATCGAAGCGGCAAATGCCAAAATCGGAAGTCCCAAACCAAATATATCCCTTACGATCCTTATAAATAGTGTAAACATCATAAGGGCTCCAGGGAGCCTTCCCGTTTACTTCATAATATTCATCTTCCATATAGTGCTTAGGAAATGTTAATTGATGTAATGATTTGCCGTCATAGCGATAAGGGCCGTTTTCTCCTGTTTTACCCAAAATAGAAAACCACAAATCATTCGGATTTAGCACCCATTCATTACTTTCTATTACTGGTAATGTGGTGAATTTTTGGCCGTCAAATTTATTGATGCCATCCAAGCTGGTGATGAAAACATTGCCTAATTTGTCTTCCTGAATTCCTCGAATTCTGTTGTTAAGCAACCCGTCTTTGGTTGAAAAATGAAGAATTGATTTACCATCAAAGCGATAGACTCCCTGTCCATCACTTCCAAACCAGAAGTGGTTGTTCATGTCTTGAAAAATAATCCAGATATTTTTATCAAGTTCAAAAACAGTATCTCCTATTGCAATACTTGGTTGTTGTTCATTTCTGCTGCTGTTAGAAACAGATGAGGTATTTTGACCGCTGCATGAAGTCAGTATAGTCAAAATACTGAATAGAATAATCATATTCAGTTTCATTCTTTGTTTGTTCAATATTTTCATTATCTCGTAAAGCTACTGCTAAGGTAAGTGGATATGCAGAATGAGCGAATGCGAATATTGGCATATCCATATTGTTATGCGCAGTTTTTTATTTGTACAAATTTCCGTTCAAATACTTTAGTCCTGAATCACAGATCACAGTTACAATTGTTTTTCCTTTTCCAATTATTTTTGCTCTTTGTAAAGCAGCCCAAACATTTGAACCAGATGTAACTACTCCAAAAACTCCTTCTATTCTACCAATTTTCTGGCGGTTTCATAGGCATCTTCATCTTTTACAGAAATAATTTCATCAGCTAAGTCCATTCTACATATTTCTGGAATGAATCCAGCACCCATTCCTTCAAGTCTATGAGTTCCTGTCGTATCCCCTCCTGACAAAGTTCTTACATGATATGATTCTATAGGAATACATCTAATTCCAAGTATTTCTTTCTTAAATATCTCCACATTTCCCGAAAAGCAACCACCTGTTCCTATATACCCGTTATAAACTCATCTATGTTTGTGCCTAAAACAGTCATTATTTCATTGGCCATTTTGTGATAAGCATTTACTTTCAAATGATCTTTAAAGAAGAATTACTTTGATCATCCAAATAAACACATACTAAATACTCAGCTCCACATCGTTTATTTAAATACTTCATTTTTCAAATTTGCATTCTCATTCTTGAAGAGGATTACATTGAGAATTTCCTTGGCAGATTATAGTTTTAAGATTCATCTTTCTAGATCTTATAAAAGACTATTCGTACATTATTATCAATAAAACAGAACCAATGCAAAAGGCCATCATATTGTTCCTAATCTGGATCCTGATCACTACATTTTCATGCAAGCAGCATAATAATAATGATATCCAGATATCTGACCCTAAACAGACTGCCATCAAATCCAAATATTTCGCAGAACATACTGCTGGATATATCAGTGTGAAAGATGGCTTCACATTTAGACTGAATGAAGTGTATTCTGATGATCAGCGCACTGAAGTAAGTGGAGTTAAAATCAAACCAAAGGTAGATGGCCAATGGTCTTGGGATAATGGGAATACTATTTCTTTCCGACCAGATGAAACCATGAAATATGGTCAAAAATATACGGTAAGCATTATGCTCAATGAATTGTTAGAAAATGATGATCATCCTTCTTTACCTATTTCATTTCAAATTACATCTAGAGAATTAAAAGTCTCAGTATCATTCAATGGACTCAAAATAAGTCAGAGAAATAATGGTGATGAACTTTCTATAGAAGGGACAATATCCACTACTGATTATGTGGATCCTAAGATTATAGAATCAGCATTCTTCGTATCTCAAAACACCGCAGAGCCTCAGATAAATTGGGAACATACCTCGAACGGCCAAAGACATTTTCTATCGGTCAATAAAATCTCCCAACATGAAACCGAGGATACAGATTTAACCATAAAATGGGATGGAAAAAAATGGGATAAATCTTTTATTGGAGAACAAATTATTCCTATAAATGCAAAAGAAAAATTCGCACAGACCGATATAAGAATCTCAAGTAGTCCCGATCGGCTCATCAGAATCTTTTACTCCAGACCCTTAAAGAATTCTCAAAATCTAAGTGGTTTGGTTTCCTTAGACGGAAGTATTAGGGACTTTAAAACTAATATTGTTGATAACGTACTTTTCATATATCCAAAGTCCACACTCAAAGGAAATTTTGACTTAACCGTTTCGAAATCTATTCAAAGCTTTGATGGTCTAAGGTTGAGCTCGGAATCTAACCAAACACTACGCTTTGACTATCACAAACCCGAATTGAGGATGGTTGGGAACGGAATGATAATTCCCAACTCTAATGAATCATACATGCCTATAGAAGTGATTAATCTTACCGCAGTAGATATTGAAATATTTAAAATATTTGAAAACAATATACTCCAGTATCTCCAATCAAATAATCTCAATGGAAATTATTCATTGAGTCAAGTAGGTCGGATTGTTCATCGTGAAAAAATAGCAATAGATGGTATGAACGATGAACAAAGCCGGAACAAGTGGACAAGAGTTGGCATCAACCTAAAAGATTATATAAATTCTGATCCTGCCTCAATCTATCAGGTACGTTTAGGTTTTCAGTCCTCTTATGCCATAACTGAATGTGATGAGCCATCAAATGAAAAGGTCATAGTCCGTAGTGGTGAAGAGAGCATGATTACTTATACAAGTGATTATTATGAAAACTGGGAAAATAGAGACGATCCCTGTAGTAGATCATACTACAGTCCTGACCGTGTTATTCAACAAAACCTCTTGTTTTCTGATGTAGGGGTGATAGCAAAGCAAGGGGATCAAAATCAATATCACATAGCTGTAAATAGTCTTTCAAAAGGAAATTCTATTGATAATGCAACCGTATCATTCTATGACTACCAACAGCAGTTAATAATGGAAGGGAAGTCAAATGGCAATGGGTTCCTTACGGTAAAAACTGAAAATGAAGTATCTTTTCTAGTAGTCAGTCATTCTACCGGTCATGCATATGTCAAACTCAATGATCAAAATTCTAATAGTCTGACTGACTTTGAGATAGGAGGAACTCAGAGAAATGAGGGAATAGATGGGTTCATTTATGCTGATCGCGGTGTACATCGACCTGGAGATACCATGTTTATCAATTTTATGCTGGATGATACTGACCGACCATTGCCACTTCATCATCCCGTGACTTTAGAAATTAGAGATCCAAAAGGAAACAAAAAATATGATCTTACTACATCTGACCATGTAGAGCGGATCTATGCCTTTGCTGTTCCCACTGAGTCAAATGACCTTACTGGGCAATGGAGAGCCATTATAAAAGTAGGAGCTCATCAAATCACAAAACCTCTAAGAGTAGAAACTATAAAACCTAATCGACTCAAAATTGAAGTTTCAACACCGGATGAACTAGATTATTCTCAACAAAGCCAAAGGAATGTAAGACTAAAATCAAGATGGCTTCATGGCGCATCTGCAGATGGTCTTAAAGTCCAAGTAGATGGCCAGTATAAAAACACGAGGCCTTCTTTTAAAGGATATAATAATTATGCCTTTATGGATCCTGCTAGAAAAGGCAGTCAAGCATTAGTAAATATTTTTGATAAAAATTTAGATAAAAACGGGCAAGCAGAATTTCCAATAAGGATTAGTCCTGAAGCTTTTCCAGGAAAGGTGATTGCTAATATCAAATCCAGAGTATTCGAAAATGGAGGCAACTTTTCAGAATCTCATTCTTCATTCAGAATAAGCCCTTTTAACACCTATGTAGGTGTGAATACTCCAGAGAATAGATGGGGAGACAAGTCTGTAAAAATAGGGGATAATGGAACTTTCAAAATTGTAACCTTATCAGCCGATGGTAAAAAAGCTGCAAACCGAAATCTTACAGTGGGTATTTACAATATTGACTGGAGGTGGTGGTATTACCAAGGAGAACGATACAATATCTATAGACTCAATTCTGCAGAGCATAAAGATGCATTCTACACAGATAATGTAAAATCTAATGCTAATGGAGAATTAGACCTTATTGTTGATTTTCAAGATGTAGAATATGGACGTAAATTGATAAGAATATGTGATGATGAATCCGGTCATTGCACAGGAGAATTCTTCTATGTCAGAGGATGGGGTCAATCTAATATTGAAGAGGAAAGAGAGAGTCTAGCAAAGCTGAACTTTAATAGTGATAAGAAAGAATATAATGTTGGAGAGAAGGTAAAAGTGAATATACCCACTGAAAAGGGAAGCAAAATTCTGATCAGTCTAGAAACTGGAAATGATGTAATAATGAAGGAATGGATTGAAGGATTAGAAGGCTCTATAGACTATGAATTCACAGCTTCTCAAGACATGAGTCCTAACATCTATGTACATGCAATAATGGTACAGTCATATGATACCAAAGAAAATGATCTACCACTAAGAATGTACGGTGTCATTCCTATCAAAGTAACGAATCCTAAGATTATTCTTTTACCTCAAATAGAATTAGCCGAAAAGTTAGAACCTAAAGAAAAATTTACAATCAAAGTAACAGAACAAAAAGGTAAACCTATGGCTTATACAATTGCCATAGTAGATGAAGGACTTTTAGACCTTACAAACTTCAATACGCCAAGTCCACATGATCACTTCTTTGCTAAACAGTCTTTGGGTGTAAAGACTTGGGACCTTTATGAACATGTAATGACAGGTATCAATGGCTCCGTAGATCAAATAATCACAGTAGGTGGTGATGATGATGGAAGAGGACCAGGAGGAGCTAAGAAAGCGATAAGGTTTAAGCCAGTGGTAATGACAGCTGGACCTTTTTACATTCATAATGGAGAATCAAGAACGCATACTTTCGAGATGCCTAATTATATAGGTTCTGTCAGAGCAATGGTCATAGCCAAAAAAGAAAAGTCATATGGCCATAATGAAGTAACTGTACCTGTAAAAAAGGATGTGATGATTCTTCCTACCATGCCAAGAGTAGTAGGTCCAGGAGAAATTGTAAGCATCCCCGTCAGCGTATTTGCAAATGAAAATCATGTAAAAAACGTTACCGTAAAAATAGAGAGCACCCCAAATTTCGAGATGATATCTTCTACATCAAAGAAAGTAACCTTCTCCAAAACTGGGGAGAAAATGATTTTTTTCAAAGCAAAAGTGAAAAACAAATTAGGGATAGCAAAAGTGAATATAAGTGCCAAAAGTGGCAATCAGAATATCGACCAAAATATAGAAATAGACATAAGAAATCCAAACCCTTATGAGTCATTAGTCTATGATCAAGTTATCGAACCCGGAGAAAGTTGGAATACAAATCTTGATCTAGTAGGTATTGAAGGTACGAATGAAGGATTAATAGAATTAAGTGCGATTCCTACTATGAATCTAGAAGGAAGACTGGAGTATCTCACATCATATCCATATGGATGTGTAGAACAAACAGTTTCTGCAGCTTTCCCACAGCTAAGTTTGGAAAAGGTCATAGATGTGGATTACAACAGAGAAAAGAAAATTGAGAAAAATATCAATAGTGCAATAAGGAGGTTGTCCAAGCTTCAGAATGCAAATGGAGGAATGTCTTATTGGCCTGGGAGTAAGCAGGTAAGCAGGTGGGGCACCTCCTATGCTGGGCATTTTATGATTCAATCAAAAGATAAAGGATACTATGTGCCCACTGACCTTTTGGCATCATGGGCAGAGTATCAAACCAAAGCTTCTAGGGAATTTAGAATGGACAGAAGTAGAAAAAGATGGCATCAGCAATGGGAGATGAAAGATCAAGCATATCGATTGTATGCTTTGGCTTTGTACGGTAGCCCAGAATTGCCATCAATGAATGTACTACGACAAGAAATCGATTTACCACCTTTAGCAAAATATCTCCTTGCTGCAACTTATGCCCTTTCTGGCAAAGCTCAAATTGCAAACGATTTGATAAAAAACACTTCCATAGAGGTCAATCCATATAATGAATTAGCTTATAGTTATGGATCTGATCTAAGAGATATGGCTCTGATTGCTCAAACTCTTATGATATTAGATAAAACCCAAGTGGCAGGTCAAGTCGTAAAAAGGATAGCCGATAAGTTGAGTAGTAATAAATGGTATAGCACTCAGACCCTATCTCATGCCCTTCTAGCTGTCTCCGATTATGTCAGTACATATGAACGAGACGATCTGAAATTCAGTATTGATATTGCAGATAATGGAAATCAAGAGGTTAATTATACGAAGCCGGTATACCTATATTCATTTAACCCCGAAAAATCTGAGCAAAAGAAAGCTTCTATCCAAAATATGTCAAAAGATGTCCTTTTTGCGCGTATCACTATGAGTGGCCAAAAATCTCCCTCAGAAGTCATACAATCTCCTTCATATAATAGAAACATCACCTTAGATGTGGCTTATAAAAGTATGAATGGAGAAAAAATAGATCCAAGTGAATTAGAGAGAGGGACTGATTTCATTGCTCATGTCACAGTCAAAAATCAAAATAGCAGAGGCAATTTATTGGATGAAATGGCACTCTCTCAAATTTTTCCATCGGGTTGGGAGATTCAGTCTGGTGGCCTTAATAATCTAGATGAAACATTAAGAGAGGACAGCTATGACTATCGAGATGTGAGGGACGATAGAGTGCATACGTTTTTTGATTTGGGAGATAAAAAAGACTATAAAGTTATGCTCACGGCCGCTTATGATGGCGAATATTTTCTTCCTCCTGTAAGTTGCGAAGCTATGTATGTTAACGAAATCCAAGCTAAAACTAAAGGTATGAAAGTAAAGGTTCTAACTCCTTCGCCATAATCTCATTAGGTTTTGAAAAAAGATATAACAAAAAGAAAACAAATTCTGTACTTAAAGAAGGCTCTAATTGGTGCGCTTTCCTTAGGCCTTATTTTTCTTTTTTTACCACTAAAACTAGACCTACTCAAAGACCCATATAGTACTGTAATAGAAGATAAGAACGGCATTTTACTTTCAGCTCAAATTGCCGAAGATGGACAATGGAGGTTCCCAATATTGGATGATCTTCCCGAAAAATTTGTGAAATGTATTACTACTTATGAAGACAAACGATTCTTCCATCATTTTGGCATAGACCCTATCGCAATTGCTCGGGCCATCCGACAAAACATTACGGCAGGTAAAATAGTATCGGGTGGTAGTACCCTCTCAATGCAGGTCATGAGAATGTCAGGTAGAAATAAAAGAAGGACACTGTTACAAAAATCTAAAGAGACATTAAACACCCTGAGATTAGAAGCACAATTTTCTAAAAAAGAAATTCTACAATTTTATGCAGCTCATGCTCCTTTTGGTGGCAATGTAGTAGGATTAGAGACAGCTTCAAGAAAGTATTACAATAAAAGTCCCAATGAGTTAAGCTGGGCCCAAATGTCAACACTATGTGTATTACCAAATGCTCCATCATTGATAAGAATGGATCGGAATGCAGATAAACTTTTAAAGAAAAGAAATCAACTTCTTCAAAAGCTTTACGATTCTAATTTCATTGATCATATTGAATTAGAACTTTCTTTATCAGAAGACCTAAACTATGGTCACTTTCCTATTCCTCATCATACACCTCACCTTCTAGCAAAAGCAAAAAAAGAAAATAATACAGGAAGAATTAGAACAACATTAGATGGAAGGTTACAAAAAAGAATGAATGACTTGTTAGATTATAATTATGGACTGTTATCTCAAAAATCCATACATAATGCTGCAATATTTATCATGAATACACAAACTCAAGAAGTAATGGCTTATGCAGGCAATATCCCTTCTACAACAGAAGAAGCTTCAGTAGATATGGTCTCAGCTCCACGGAGTAGTGGAAGCATTCTCAAACCTTTTCTTTATGCCTCAATGATAGATCAAGGTCTCATAACACCCCATTCCTTTGTTCAAGATATACCCATCTTTATAGACGGATTCAATCCCAAAAACTACAATGACAATTTTGCGGGTATGCTTCCTGTATCGGTAGCATTAAGCCAATCTCTTAACGTCCCTTTTGTTCTCCTTCTTCAAGAATATGGTGTAGATAAATTCAGAAGAGAATTGAATGATATTGGATTAACTACCATCAATAAAAGCGCAAATCATTATGGACTTTCTCTCATCCTTGGTGGAGGGGAAGTAAGGCTAGATCAACTCACAACTGCTTATTCACATATGGGTAGACAGCTTTTTGATTATGATAACTTCAGAGGAAAATATAGCTCTAGCCCCTATCCTAAATCCCAGATCATTTTGAATCCTACAAAAAATACTCCTCAATTCTCGGAGCATCCAAAACAGTCATTTTCAGCATCCAGCATTTATCACACATTTGATGCTATGAAAAAAGTACTCAGACCAGGTAGACATGGTAGTTGGGATGTCTTTCCATCCTCCAAAGAAATAGCATGGAAAACTGGTACGAGTTATGGACACAGAGATGCATGGGCAATTGGAGTTCATCCTCAATACACTATTGGAGTTTGGGTAGGGAATGCAGATGGAGAAGGACGTGACGAAATCGTAGGAGCATCTACAGCTGGGAATATTCTCTTTGATGCATTCGATCGCATTTCTATAGAAGATGGATGGTGGGCTATTCCTTATGATGATATGGATCAAATAGTCCTATGCAAGGCCTCTGGCATGCTTCCTTCAGTACATTGTCATGACCTGATAAAAGAATGGGTGAGTAAATCCACATTTCAGTCTGATGTCTGTCATCATCATGTCTCTGTCTGGACAGATTCCACCAAAGAATATGTTGTAAATCGTTTATGCTATGACATGGATAAGGCCCATAAAGTGTCTTATCTCAAATTTTCACCTCTCGTATCAAAATATTATAAACGTCTAAATGGAAATATTGCAGATTTCCCATCTCGTCATCCAAAGTGTAGCGTTACCACAAAAAATAGTAAAGAAATGGAACTCACTTATCCAAACCCTTCAGAACGCATTTATATACCAAGAGACCTCAATTCAAATCGACAAAAAATTGTTGCCCAATTGGAACATAGCGACCCAAAAGCTGAAGTGTTTTGGTATCTGAATGGTGAATATTTGGGAGCAACAAAAGACTTTCACACCATGTCACTGGATGGGCAAGCAGGGGACAATGCTTTACTTTGTACTGATCAACACGGGACTCAAATAGAAAGAAACTTTGAGATAGTTGGAAAATAAAAAATCATCGCTCAAATTAATGAACGATGATTACGTCTGGTTTTTACGCCATTTAAACCCCCTTAGAATGAAATAGTCCAAATCCGAAAGGATCTAGTTAAGCTTTATTTTTCGAAGCGTTATTGAGTGAAGTCTGGTGCCAAAGTGATACACAAAGCTAACACTAAAACATATTATAAATTTACTTAATGTATAAATTTAACAAATTAAATTAGTCTATTAGTTGCTGCAATGTTTGATTTATCTGTTCTCCCAATTCTATTAAGTCATAATGAGTCTGCACATTTACCTTGATATCCGATTGAGATAAAACTTTCTTGCTATCAACAATATCTTCTAAGCCTTTGAAGAAATCTTCTTTTGTGTTGCATTTAAAAAAGTGCTTTTCATCTTCAGCATCAATACCTTCTATCCCAATAGTAGAGCTCAATACAATCTTACCTAGAGCCATAGCTTGTAAGATTTTTACACGCTGACCACTACCAGCAAATAAAGGAACAATCATCGCACAGTGGTTATTAATAAATGAAATGGCATCTGGTACTTTATGATGAATTATAATCCCATTAAGATTAAGCTCTCTTAATCGATTAGGCATTTGTTTGCCAGCAATATGAAGCTCTACTTTATTCTTCAATTTCGAAGAATTTACTTTAGACCAAACTTCATCTATGAACCAAATCAATCCTTGTAGATTCGGCTCCCAATCTAAAGATCCGATAAAGCATATTTTAAATATATCACTCTCATCTATTCTCTCCTCGATTTTGTAATCATCAAGATCTAATCCAATTGGTACAACTTTGGATTTTGTTTTCACACCTAAACCTCTTATTCCTTTTTCGTCTTCAGCGCTTAGCGGAATTATTAAATCAGCTTTTTCCAATTGCCTTTTTTCATAGCGTTGTATTCTATGAGCTTGAGAGTGATAGTACCAACTTTTCCATATTGGAAGAAGGTTGCTTAACCTCTTCCAAATTAGATGCTCAACATTGTGATTTCTAATTATCAATTTTGCCTTAGAAACTAACTTTAGAGTGTCAATACAAAGTGAAGAAAATATAGTCTCCATAAGGATAATATCAAAATTGGTCTCTTGTACTACTGATATCAATTCTCTTTCAAATTCATTAGATTTCAAACGGTCTACATGAATTGGGTTTCTAGATAATAAAAGGTTAGAAAAAATGTCCTTAATACCAATTCTGTTATCTACAGAAACAAATCTGACTGACGAGTAATAATTCAAATGATTAGAAATATTAGCTACTTGTTTTTCATGCTTAATAGTATTCATTGCTAACAGAGACACCTCATTCCCCTGCAATACCAGCCCTTTCGCCATAGCGTATACAGCAATAGCTTCGCCATCATGAAGTGGCCAAGGCACTTTCTTACATATTTGTAAAATTCTCATCTTATTGAGCTATACATTCCTTTTCCGTTTAGGCAGCCGATAATAGAGGCTTTTTCTGACAGCTTTTAGCTTGAAGTTAATTAGAACAACTCCAGTCAGCATGATCAATGCAGCTACCAATGATTGTATCGTTACCAATTCATCTCTAAACCACCAACCTAATAACAGAGCAATAATTGGATTCACATATGTAGCCGTTGAGACTTTATCGGGGGTCACATTTTTAAGCAAAAATGTGAAGGAAAGAAAGGCTAAAACACTTCCGAAAATAGCCAAATACAGCATTGCATAGTATGTAAATTCACTGAGATTAAAGAGATTTACATTTGATAAATCATCAAACATAAAACTCATGATTAGAGTAAAGAGAGATCCAGAAGTAAACTGAATGAATGTATTTACTAAAAATGACTTGGGCATATCAGCTTTACTAATAAAAATACTGCCTATGCCCCATGAAAAAAGACACCCTACAATTGCCAAAATAGCAAACCACTGATCTGGATCAGCTAGTATTCCATTTTGACTTACCAAAAGGTAGATACCAATGATCCCAAGAGCAACTCCAAAAAACACTTGACTTGATGGTTTTCTTTTATCTGATATCCACATCATAAAAACTACCAAAAGTGGCTGTGCTGAAATTAGTAACGCTGTAAATCCAGAATCTAAATATTGCAAGACCCATGAAGTGACTCCAGAACCAATACCAAGCATCATCGTACCAGCCAGCATAGAATTTTTGACTTTTCTAATATCAATATCTTTGAATTGGCGGAAAGCCAAGGAAATCAAAAGAAGAATAATGGCTGCAATAAAAAATCTAAGAAAGGCGGTAAGATATGGCGGAATCTCTTCTATCACATAGGTCAGCACTAGGTATGTAGAGCCCCACACTACATAGATGATAAAAAATGCAATACCTATTAGGAGCCCCTTTTTGTCCATACTCATTTGAATGGTGAATGTACAGAGAGCAAGTCATTTTTCACATCACTTTGAGCATATAAAAATGCTAATAATTATCAGAAATCAGAACTAGTTAAAGAAATCATAGCTGATGTCCGATCTCTAAATGTCAGTGCTTAGATTTATAAAATAAATCTTAAAAATTTGAAATATGGGGCCACTTAAAGGAATAAAGGTTATAGAAATGGCAGGGATTGGACCGGGACCATTTGCTGGAATGTTATTAGCTGACATGGGAGCAGAAGTCATAACTATAGAGAGAAAAAAAGATGAAAGAGGAATTAGGTTACCTGACTGTAGTAGACGAGGCAAAAAGTCGATAGTATTGAATCTTAAAAGCCCAGAGGGGATAAATACTCTACTGAAACTAGTAGAAAAGGCAGATGTACTTTTTGAAGGATTTAGACCTGGAGTCATGGAGCGATTAGGTATAGGACCTGATGAATGCATGTCTAAAAACCCAAAACTCATATATGGTCGTATGACAGGATGGGGCCAAACTGGGCCACTTGCTCAGGCAGCAGGACATGACATTAATTATATATCAATAACAGGAGCACTATATGCAACAGGAAGACCAAATGAGAATCCTGTTCCGCCTCTAAATTTGGTAGGTGATTTTGGTGGAGGCGGAATGTTTTTAGTGACTGGCATTTTAGCAGCTCTTCTTGAAGCTCAAAATTCTGGTAAAGGACAAGTAGTGGATGCTGCGATGACCGATGGATCAGCTGTCCTGATGGCCATGATTAATTCTCTTCACGCCATGGGAATCTGGTCTTCAAAAAGAGGCTCCAATCTTCTTGACTCAGCGGCCCATTTTTACGATACTTACAAAACTAAAGATCATAAATATGTGTCCATAGGATCAATTGAACCTCAGTTCTATTCTCTACTTATAGAAAAGGTAAGCCTTGACAAGGAATATTACAAAAATCAAATGGATCAAAGCAAATGGCCAGAAATGAAAGAAAAAATTGCAGAAGTGTTTCTAACTAAAACGCAGAAAGAATGGTGTGACATAATGGAAGGTACAGATGTATGTTTTGCACCCGTATTGGATTTTATAGAATCTCAAAAACATCCGCATAACGTGGCTCGTAAAACCTATGTCAAAGTAGATGGGATGACACAACCCGCACCAGCTCCAAGATTCAGCAGGACTGCAAGTGAGGTGCTTTTTGGATCTAGGGCAGCTGGAGAAGATACAGAAGAGGTACTAAAATCATGGAATATCACTGAATAAAATAAAAAGGAAAAATTATGGATATAGAAGGAAAAGTAGCCATTGTCACAGGAGGAGCTTCAGGCTTGGGTGAAGCTACAACCAGAAATCTGGTAAATAAAGGCGCAAAAGTGCTTGTGATGGATCTTAATCTGGATAGAGGCCACGCTCTGGTAGAAGAATTAGGAAAGGAAAATGTCCTATTTGACAAAACTGATGTCACTAGTGAAAGTCAGGTTAAAGAAGCTCTTGCTAGAATAATCAGAGAATTTGGAACTTTGCATATTTGTGTGAATTGTGCAGGAATAGGATCAGGTCAAAAAACAGTAAACAAGAATGGTGCACATGATCTTGCGACTTTTGAAAAAGTCATAAAAGTCAATCTGATTGGCACTTTCAATGTACTTCGTTTATGCGCCGAAATCATGCAAAACAATGATCCAGACCAAAATGGTGAGAGAGGTGTTATTATCAATACTGCTAGTGTTGCAGCTTTTGATGGACAGGTAGGTCAAGTCGCTTATTCGGCATCCAAAGGAGGAATCGTTGGGATGACTTTACCTATTGCTAGAGATTTAGCAAGATCGGGAATAAGATGTATGACCATTGCACCTGGATTATTTATGACCCCACTTTTTAATGGTCTTCCTGAAGAAGCAATTGCATCATTAGAAAGCCAAGTACCTTTTCCTTCGCGACTTGGAAGACCTGAGGAATATAGTAAAATGATTGAATCTATAGTAACAAATCCAATGCTTAATGGTGAAGTCATAAGACTTGATGGTGCAATAAGAATGGCCCCGAGATAAGATATGGTTTGAACTTAATTTGAATAACAGATTTTTTCTATTCAATATATCCAAAGTGAATATTCAGCAAAGATTAAATATCAAATTTCCATTAGTTATTGATGGTGGTTTATCGAATGAATTAGAAAATCAGGGTTGCGATCTCAATCATAAATTGTGGACAGCCCGTCTACTTGATTCTAATGTTCAAGCAATAAAGAATGTACATCTGAATTACATGAGAGCAGGTGCCCAATGTATCGCCTCAGCTAGTTATCAAGCAAGTATTCCTGGTTTAATAGAAAATGGATATTCAAAAAAGGAAGCAAAAGCACTATTGAACAAAAGCATCATTCTTGTCAAAGAGGCAAGAGAAACATATTATAAAGAAAAAGGAAAAGAAGAAGATGTTTTTATTGTTGCTAGCATAGGTCCATATGGTGCTTATAAAGCTGACGGCTCAGAATATCGAGGTAATTATGGAGTGAGTTTCGATGACTTAAAAGAGTTTCACGAAGAGAGACTAGAACAATTCGAAAAGTCAGTAGCTGATATAATCGCATTTGAGACTATTCCAGATAAAATAGAGGCTCAAGTAATTGCTGAGCTAACTACGAATTGTGATAAACCATGCTGGATGTCCTTCTCATGCAAAGATGATAAACACATTTCAGATGGCACTCCAATATCCGAAGTTGCTAGACTCTTTGCTGACCACCCATCTTTTTTCGCTATTGGAGCGAATTGTATTCCTCCAGATTTTGTACCTGGAGTCATAGCATCTCTTAAAGAATACACCAAAGAAAAACACATTATTATTTACCCGAATTCTGGAGGATACTATGATAATAAGGGTAAAAAGTGGTATGCAAATAATGAGAAGTTTGCATTAAAAAACCATGTAGATCTTTGGAGAAAATTGGGCGCTGATATCATAGGTGGATGCTGCAAAATTGGATCAAGTGAAATAGCAGAACTGAAATCACATATAAAATCTCAGAAATTTTCATAGAGAAAATAGATCCGATACCTCTTTGTAACCTTACTATAATGACCACTTGAGACCTAATGCCTTTCTTTGCGTCTCATTATCAAAAGTCATATGCGAGCATTGGTTATATCAGGAGGAGGAAGTAAGGGAGCATTTGCTGGTGGTGTATCTGAATTTCTGATTAATGAACTAAAGCTTAAATATGATATTTTAATTGGCACCTCAACTGGGAGCCTTTTGGTTCCTCAATTGGCTATAGGAGAAGTGGATGCTATTAAATATGCTTTCTCCAATGTGACAAACAAAGACATCTATAGTGTTTGTCCTTTCAGAGTAATGCGAACCAAAGACGGCGCTTTCCGAACCAAAATGCACCACTCCAATATATTGAGGATGTTTCTAAGAGGTAAAAAAACTTTTGGTGAACATAAAACGCTCCTTAAAACTATAAAAAACACTATTCCTCGAGCCCACTTTGACAGAATTCAACATAGTGGCAAAAAAGTAATTGCCTCTGTATCAAATCTTACTCGCAATATCGTAGAATACAAATATGCTTCAGACTGTACTTACGAAGACTATATGGAATGGATGTGGACAAGTGCCAGTTTTGTACCATTTATGGGAATAGTAGACAAGAATGGATATGAATATGCAGATGGAGGATTCGGCAGTTTGGTACCCGTGGAAGAAGCAATAAATGCTGGAGCTACAGAAGTAGATGTAATAGTACTTAATCCCAAGTACAGTATACCTGAACCAAGAAGCACTAAAAATGCTTTTGATGTAATTATGCGAACATTAGAATTCATGCACTATCGCATAGGTAGGCATGATGTATACATTGGTCACTTGCAAAGTGTATATGACGACACAGTTCATGTCAATTTTATTTATACCCCTCGTCTCCTTACAGACTATTCATTCTTATTTGATCCGCCACAGATGAAACAATGGTGGCAGGAAGGTTTTGATCATGCTCGAAAATTGTATGATGATGGGGATTTATTTACATCATACTGATATGATTTAAGGGTCGATTTCTAACTAAGACCTCTAAATATTAATGATTACCCTAATACAAAAATTTCATTTCGGGGAGAAACCACTATAAAAATGGCCTCAATCCTTACTTTCTTGCATAAATAATGATAGAAAGCATTTCGTCCAGAATAAATTTTACGTGTCTCTTCAATATGATACCTGCATACCCTAAAAATTAAACTATATAAAAATTGAGTACAAAACAGAATAATGTTCCTTATTACTTCAGAAATATGAAATAACCTATACTCTAATGTCCTACAATAAGTACATTATAATATTAATTACACTTTCTACTTGCTCACATATAGATGCACAGATCTATGATGATTATCTAGGCAATGGTCACAATGTGGGTTTGAAAGTTACCTCAAGCAGTCATCAGCCAAATGACACTGCTACTCATACCATTATAGGGAGCAATATCATACCAGATACTGTTGGTGCTTCCAGGTTTTTAAGTCAGGCAACTTTAGGAGCAGATTATGAGGAAATATTGGAAGTAACTAATAATGGAATAGGCAAATGGATAGATAATCAGATCAATGAATCACCCTCATCTTATTTTGCTTTGTATCGTGATATATGGGATACTGTCACATATCAAATGACTCTCGTTGGAGATGGTAGTTTGGCAGATTCTTCACGAAGGCGAGATTATATGGATTTCGCCTTTTATCAAAAATTATTCACTTCAGAGGATGCATTAAGACAAAGAGTGGCTTTGGCCTTAAGCCAAATTCTTGTTATGTCCATGAATAATAGTCAGTTTGATAAAAGAGGATTTGGGGTGAGCAGCTATTATGATGTGCTCTATCTTGGTGCTTTCGGAAACTATAGAGACCTACTTCAAAATGTAACTATGCACCCAGCAATGGGAGTTTATCTCAGTCACTTTCAAAACAAGAAAACAGATTTAGTAAAAGGCACATTCCCTGATGAAAACTATGCCAGAGAAGTCATGCAACTTTTTTCAATCGGGTTATTGGAACTCAACAATGATGGCACTGTTAAGAAAAACGCAAATGGCGAGACAACTTCAACCTACTCAATTGACCATGTACAAGAATTGGCTAAAGTATTCACAGGGCTATCCGGAGGAGCCTATGATCTTCTGAGATATCCAGAAAAGGCTGGATCAGAATTAATTTTCGGAAGAGGCTTCAATCAGTACGACCTCACATTACCTATGATTATGTATGATGAAGAGCATGAACCGGGCATAAAAGTGATGTGTACTGGGGATACTATTCCTTCAGGACAGACGGGGACTCAAGATATCAATCAAGCTTTAGATATACTTTTTAACCATCCCAATGTCGGACCATTCATCGGTAAAAGATTAATTCAGCATATGGTGAAATCTAACCCGACACCAGAATATGTGAACAGAGTAGCTACTGCATTTAACAACAATGGTAGTGGTGTAAGGGGAGATATGAAGACCGTTATCAAAGCTATTTTCCTTGACCCAGAAGCAATAGAATGCGGCACTGCTGCTGATACCACAGGAGGCAAACTGATTCAACCTATAGAAAGATTCACAAATTTATTTTTAGGCTTCAATATCAATTCTGACTCTGGGAAGTTTTGGTGGAGAGAATTGTCCCAATTAATTTCTAAAGTAGAGCAGGGCTTTTTTGGATCTCCTTCAGTATTTAATTTCTTCACTCCATTTTATGCAGAGGATCAGATTGTAGCTCCAGCAGAACTCGTTTCACCAGAATTTCAAATCTTGCATTCCACATCAAGCATTCACTATATTAATCTTATAGAAAATGCTATTAAAATCAGGCCTTTTAGAAATAGGACTAAAATCAATCAAACCACTGCCAAATTAGAAAATGATAACGATGATGATCCATATCTGGATCTCAGTGATGAAATTGCTCTTTATAATAGCCAAGGAATAAGTGCCGTGTTAGATCGTATGGATCTTATCCTCTGCAGAGGACAATTAGATAGTAATATCAAGACAATTATTGCAGATGCAATAATACAGTTTGATGCAAACTCTGGTTCTTATGACGCTGAGGATGGGGTGAATGACGCATTATACTTCATTATGATGTCACCTAATTATATGATACAAAAATAAAACCCAGAAAAATGTCACACCATCATACACGAAGAGGGTTTTTAAATCAACTAGGATTGGGCTGCGCATCTGTAGGGGCCACTTCTCTCCTATCGGGAATAACAAATCTCGGATTGATTAATGCCGCAGTAGCAGCTAATAAATCTGTTTATGCACCTAAAGCTGGCAATTATAAAGCTTTGGTTTGCATTATGCTATCTGGTGGGAATGACAGTTATAATATGTTGGTTCCAAAAGGAGATGCAGAGCATCTTGAGTATGCGACAGTAAGAACCAATTTAGCAATTGAGAAAGAAACTTTAAGACCTATCAATCCGATAAATAGTATAGGAAAAGAATTAGGTCTACATCCAAATCTAGAAAACATACAAACCCTTTTTGAAACAGAAAAAGCCGCCTTTGTAGCTAATGTGGGAGCACTAGTCGAGCCCACTACAGTAGCACAATTTAAGAATAATGAAAATAATCCAGTAGGACTGTTTTCACATTCGGACCAAAGGCTACATTGGCAAACATCCATTCCCCAAGATCGAAATGCGAATGGATGGGGAGGACGGTTAGCAGATATTCTGTATACAAACAACATGAATACAGATATATCAATGAATATTTCTCTTAATGGGGTTAACACTTTTCAAAGAGGAAATATTATTACAGAATACGCTATAGAACCCAGCGGAGGAGGAAGCGTAAGTATAAATGGGTCAAGCAACGATAATTTTTATAACACTCTGAAAAGAGAAACACTTGATAACATTCTTGAATCTAGTTATCAAAATGTACTAGAAAAAGCATATGCAGGATCGATAAGTAATAGTAAAAACAGCTCTATTCAATTCGCTGCAGCTTTGGCAAATGGCACTCCATTTACAACACCTTTTGGAAATGATATTCTTTCTGAAAGATTAGAAATGGTTACCAAAGTAATAGCGGCAAAAGATCAATTAGACATGACTAATCAAACCTTTTTTGTTCAGCAGGGAGGATATGATAATCATGACAATAATATAACAGATCATGGTAATCTAATGACTCAGTTAGATTCCGCTATAGGATCATTTTATACTGCACTTACAGAATTGGGTATGCAAGACGATGTAGTAATTTTTACTGCTTCAGATTTTGCACGTAAACTAGTTTCTAATGGCAATGGCTCCGATCATGCTTGGGGTGGGCACTCACTAGTGATTGGTGGTGGGGTTTCTGGTAAAATGGTTTATGGTACTTATCCAGATTTATATATAGATAACCCTTGGGATTCAGGAAAAGGACGAATCATTCCTACAACTTCCTGTGATGAATTATTTGCAGAATTGGCATTGTGGATGGGAGCTTCCACGGGTGATCTTTACAACGTACTACCGAATATTGGAAATTTCTGGACACCCACTCCATCAGAAATGCCATTGGGAATGTTCACCGTATAAATGATAAAAATGTTGAGAAGAGCATATATCATACTGGTTTTAACACTGATCACAACGAAGAGTTTAATTGCACAATGTGTAGATAATAGTAATCAGTGGGCTAAAAGTTGGGTGTCATGTCAAACTTCTACAAACCCAAATCCTATTAGAGGAAATACGCATTGGATACTTTATGAATTTATAGATAATCACTATATAGACACCAGTTATATTTGGAATGCAAATAGAGCTGGAGAAAGTTCCACAGGCCTGAAAGATGTTATCATTGATTACTCTTTAGACGGTAAAATATGGACGGAATTGGGTTCATTTACATTTGCCCAAGCCCCTGAGACAGAAAATTATCAAGGGTTCATGGGCCCTGACTTTGGAAGTGAGTATATTAAAAAAATACTCATTACAGTCCAAAGCACTCATGGAGGAGGCAGCTGTGCGTCGCTAGGAGAAATACAATTCAATGTGAATGATGCACTATGTCATGGAGTAATCGATGACTGTGGACTATGTAATGGTCCTGGAAAGGCAACTTGGTACATAGATGCCGATGGAGACGGTAAAGGAAGTAATAGTTCTATGGTTTTATCATGTGAAAAGCCACAAGGCTATGTTGACAATACTGATGATGATTGTGATAGTGGCGAATTAGGATGGGAAGACGTAAGTGAACTCTTCACTACAAGCTGCAATGGATGTCATATAGAAGCAAGTGCCGGAGGGCTTAGCCTAATCAATTATGATTCTTTCTCAATGGGAGGACTCATTTGTGGACCTAATCTTAAAACAGGAAATAATTTAGTAAGTGTCATCACAATTAGTGAATACAATGGATGTGGAACTGCCATAGGTGCCCCACAAATGAATGCCAGATCATCAAGTCCTATGACTCAATCCAATCTTGATAAACTCCAAAGATGGATCGATGGTGGAGCACCTGAGCTTTGTAGTGATTTTTGCTTAGAAAATGATGTAATCGATACTGATTTTACTTTAGGTATGGTCGGCTACTTTCAAGCCAGTAGTCAGATCATGAGTGATTCAGAATTAGATTCAGCTACTATTGTTACCTATGATGCAGGTCAAGAAATTTTACTCAATGGAGGTTTTTCAGTTTTGTATGGTGGGCAATTCATTGCTCAGATAGGTGGTTGTGAAGAATGATTGACCAATGAATCATCACCTTATGTGAGACCTTATTATTCTCTTAGCCTTCCTCCTATCTTCATTGAAATTGATATTTTTTTTGAAGAATTTTTCACCTATTAACATTCCAAGTCCAGCACCGATAACACCTGCCATTATCCCTTCAATATTTCCACTATTTAATGGACGGTTTACTCTTGGATCTATTCCTGGTGCAACAAACCTTCGCCCTGGTCCGGCCTTTGCAATGGCTTTGGTAGCAAAGAAGGAAGCAACACCTAATGTTGTGGCTGCAACTGCAACATTTCTGATTCTTGATCGCTTATTAATAATTGTAGCTCTATCAAAATTATTAAAATCAACTTTTGAAAGAGTATAGAATAAACCAGATTGTTCGTGATATAGAGGAGTATAAAGCGATAGACTATCTCCTCTGATACCTTTCAAAAATGACTCTGAATAGGCCTTCCTACCAGAAAAGAGGTGAATTTTTGATAGCTTTCTGATTTCTTTCTTTGATATCTCTCTGTTTTGTCCATTCGACTTAACAGCCACCAAGGCAAAGATCAAAATTAATAGTTGGATACCTTTTTTCATTTCAAAGATTTTCCTCTTTTGAGCCGATTATCAACTAAAGATAGCTAACTTAAATTAGGTGTCGAATCTGAAAAGGCTTCTAGTCTGAGAAATAGAATAAACTTATTTGATATTATGATTGCTTCTTTTTCCAAAAGACATGAATCTTAGAACTATAATAGTCAAGTAGAACCTTTGAAGCATTCAATGAAGAAACACTAAGAATACCATCAATTTTTTGAGAGGTAATCTTATTCAGATCATCGATAGATTTTGAAATAAAGCTTACATTTTGGATTCTAACCTGATTGAGTATAATATCATGATTTGCAAGTAATTCTTTTTGCTGTTCTTGGCCAGTTAATATGTTTGAGTGAAGCACACTTACTCCTGCACCTGTATCAAAAACAAAATTGCTTATTTTTCCTTTTACAACTGCCTCTACGACTGCTATTTGGCCGTGATCTAATAAGAATGGCAAGCTCACTATATTGTATTCCGCTGGGGGTATTGTCAAATTCTTCGTATCTGACGACATTAATATCAGTTGACTATTTTCATAATCAACTAAAACCTTATGATCTAGAAGTACATCTGCTCCAATTATTCCAGCTAATGGCCTTTGAATAACATCCTCAACAAATGAGAGATTTACTGCCCATGCTTCTAATTTTCTTTTTTTTATGTCTCCACATTTAAAATTTTGTAGAGATAGTTCCTTACTTTTTAAATCTCCATTTGCTGTCCAAAGCGTGAACTCACCGTTAATCACATTTTGATTTATTAACGTGTTAGGAGCACCTGTATCAAAGATATAATCTCCATGCACGCCATCTACAGAAGCTGGTATAACAATAAATCCATCTACTAATTCAAATTCAATAGCAGAGAAATTTGAATGCTTATTTTCAACTATGAACTCATTACTCTCAGCATGTAACAAGCCAGAAAAAAGTAGAGAAAAGTGGAGGATACATATAAATAATATTAATATGTAATTCTTTGGATACAAAAGATATAATTTTTAATGTTAACTCAATGTAAACAATACCCAAACAAATAACCATTTTGTTAACATTAAATTTACTTTAATGTGACATGAACTTTACACATTAAGAAGTGGATTGAATTCAATTTAAAGGCATTCTTTAACCTATATGACCTAGCATCCAATTATAATCCCTTACACTTGCCATCAATATTATAGCTGAAAAAGTAATTATGAATTTTAGATCCAAAGATGTCCATGGTGCAGAAATAGCGTGGTTTGCACCTCTTTGTAATGGTGATGATAGGTTTTTAGGCCATCACGATCCACACTTTAAAAGTAATTGGTCTAATACATCAAATGTTGTTCTCACAGCGGACAAATTGGGCTTTAAAAACATCTTATGTCCCAGTTCTTATCAAGTAGGGCAAGACACTATGACATTTGCTTCAGCAGTGGCCCCACTTACGAAAAATATAAACCTTCTGGCAGCTATAAGATGTGGAGAAGTGCATCCTCCTATGCTAGGCAGAGCTATTGCTACTCTCGATCACATCTTAGAAGGGCGATTGACCATCAACATTATTTCCTCAAATCTACCTGGAGAAAACCTTTCTTCAGAATCTCGTTATCAAAGATCAAGAGAAGTCATTGAAATCCTAAAGCAAGGGTGGACCCAAGACCATATCCAGTTCGAAGGAGAATTTTACAAAATCAAATTAGACAATACTGCACCAGTAAAAACCTATCAACAAAATGGAGGGCCTCTACTCTATTTTGGAGGATATTCGCCATCTGGAGTTGAATTATGTGCAGAACATTGTGATGTATATCTCATGTGGCCAGAAACTGAAGAACGCCTTTCAGAACTTATGAGAAACATGAGTAATAAAGCTAGAAATTATAATAGAGAAGTAGATTTCGGTTTGAGAGTACATGTAATAGTCCGCGAGACTGAAAATGAAGCTAAAATTGCTGCAAAATCACTAATGAAGTATATAGATGAAGACAAGGGAACTGAGATCAGAGGAAGAGCCTTAGATAGTGCTTCACTTGGAGTGGCAAGACAAAGTGAGATGCGAGCCAAATCGGACTTAGATGGATTTGTAGAAGACCATCTTTGGACAGGGATAGGGCGTGCTAGGTCAGGATGTGGAGCGGCTTTAGTAGGTGATCCTGATCAAATAGTTGAAAAGATTAACAGATATATGGATCTAGGTATCAGGGCATTTATCTTTTCAGGATATCCTCATGCCAATGAATGTGAACTTTTTGGGAAGTATGTTTTGCCAAGACTTAAAAATGTGTCATTGCCAATAATACAGGGAAGAAGACCTGATAGTACTCCTGATAGTCCATTAGGCATTGGTATGAGAACATAATTCAACCTTTTTACCTTTGAATAAAATCGATAGTTTCAAAAAGTGATCAATTCTCATTTATGGTAAGAATCATAGGCGGCTTTCTTTCAAGACATTATCGCATTATTCCTTCTCTACTAAGCCATCTATGATAAATCCTGGCGTTCTTATTATGATCAACTAGATCATTTGCAAATAAATGCTCTTCGTTATAACCTGGTTTTGCACACATATAGAGATATTTATGGTCATCAGCATTTAGTACTGCATCAATCGCTGTTGACTCTGGAATACAGATAGGGCCTGGAGGTAAGCCTTGATTGAGATAGGTATTATATGGAGATTCAAATAAAAGCTGCTTATTTAATACTCTCTGTATTGTAAAATCACCAATAGCAAATACCACAGTAGGATCTGCTTGTAATGGCATTCCAAGTTTAATTCGATTAAGATATAGTCCAGCTATGATGGGTTGTTCTGATCTCAAATTACTCTCTTTCTGTAAAATAGAGGCTAAGATGGTTACTTCCTGAGGAGTAAAACCTAATTCTGATGCTTTCTCTTTTCTATTCTTAGATGACCAAAATTTTTCATGTTCTTTGATCATCCTATCTACAAATTCTTGAGGGGTCATATCCCAATAAACTTGATAAGTATTTGGAATATAAAGCGTAGCAACTGACTCCTCTGTAAGCCCTAAACCTTCTACGTTTTGCTCAGATAGTAAGACATTCAGAAGACTTAAGGAATCAGGTTCTATTTGTCGTCCTACCCTACCTGCTAACTCATCAACAGTTCGAATATTATTAAAAGTTATATCTATTGGATCTTGATTTCCAGACCTTAATTTTGAAATCAGATCTCTTATGCTTGTATTTGGCTTTATAATAAACCTTCCTGATTTGACCTGATCCTTTTTATAGTTCATTTGACCAGCTAAAACGTCAAATAAAAATGAGTTTTTAATTATTTGTTCGCCTAGTAAATGATTGTTGACATCTTCATAAGACGCTCCAGTGGGGATAAACATCTCGTAATCTGATTTATTATTTACTCCTGGTCCCCATAATGAAGTATACAGATAATACACTCCTCCACAGAAGAGGATAAAAATTACAGTCATTATAAGAAATAGCTTTCTCATCCTAATAAAATCCTAGTATTGTTCTTTTTCATTTGGAAAATCAGAACTTTTCACATCTGCGACATATTGCTCTGCAGCACCTTTTATGGCATCATATAATTCCAAATACCTTCTAAGAAATCGAGGATTAAAATCTTTTGTGATGCCTAATAAGTCATGAGTGACTAGCACTTGTCCATCAGTATGCATACCTGCTCCTATTCCTATTGTTGGAATATTTACGCTTTCTGTTACCTCTTTAGCTAATTTTGCAGGAATCTTTTCTAATACAATACCCATACATCCTTTTTCCTCCAATAAGTGAGCATCCGATCTCAACTTTTTAGCTTCCTCCTCCTCTTTTGCTCTTACGGTATATGTTCCAAATTTGTAGATAGATTGAGGAGTTAGTCCTAAATGTCCCATTACCGGAATCCCTGCAGATAGTATACGTTCAATGGATTCTACAATTTCACTTCCACCTTCGAGCTTCACACCATGTGCACCAGATTCTTTCATTATTCTGATGGCTGATTCAAGAGCTTTAGTTGAATTGCCCTGATAAGTACCAAATGGTAAGTCTACGATTACAAAAGCACGGTTAACTCCTCGAATTACAGATTGGGCATGATAAATCATTTGATCCAACGTTATTGGTAAAGTTGTTTCATGCCCAGCCATCACATTAGATGCAGAATCTCCTACGAGCAAAACTTCAACTCCAGCATCATCTAATATTCTTGCCATCGAAAAGTCATAGGCCGTGAGCATTGATATCTTTTCACCTCTTGACTTCATACCTCTCAACACATGAGTAGTTACTCTTTTTATTTCTGCTTTTGCTACTGACATTACTCTTATTTAGATGAGGATGTGCAAGTTAGCTGTTTTACATAAATGACTTTTTATAAATATCAGATTTTAAGATTCTTTAATGTTTTTCTATCTGTTTTAGAATTTTCTTCTGATTAACTAATAGAGTTTCAATCATTTCCTGTTGTTTATCGATCGTATTTTGCTGCTCTTTCATTCCTTCTATCAAAAGAGGAACAAAACGGGTGTAACTTACTGCCAAACGGCCATCTGGATTCTCTCTGATTAGTTCTGGAAATAGTGATTCTACCTCTTGAGCCATTAGGCCAATTTGGCTTTCATTTGACAGAGATTTGTCTTTCCAATTATAGCTATATCCATTAAGTAGTAAAAGCTTAGGTAAGACTTGAGTAAGAAGATTAATATTCGTTTTCAATCTAATGTCACTATTCTCTGTCAAACTACCTGAAAGTGTTGCATTTCCATCACCAAATAACTTGAGTGCACTTGTAGGACTGCCTCCTTCTGAATATAAAAAATTCATAACCGCAGTCGCTGAGTTCCCATCTGCTAGTGGTTTAGTTCCAATAGACCATGAATTCGTATCAACATTTGCATTTAAAAATTTTATTCTAACCGATCCGTCTTCAGTTGTTTCTTCAAGTAAAAGCTGCTGTTTAGTATCAGTTGCTGTAGTTTTTGAGTGAATTGTAGCTTGAGGTGATTGAGTACCAATTCCAAGGTTAGTAGAAGAAGTGCCAATTACTGCGCAATCAGAGCAATCTACTTTAGCATTCCTTCCTATAGCAATAGCATTGTCTAGAGAATCTGTTACAACATTCATTCCTGAGTTAGCCCCAATAAAGACATTATTATCACCTCTAACATTTATTACCCCAGCTCCAGAGCCTATGAAAGTATTGTATTCACCACTTAAAGATTGGAAACCTGCAGAAGCTCCGATATAAGTGTTATTACCCCCTTGTGAAGAGAGCCCTGCTGAAGATCCAAAAAAGGAATTGTTATCATCAGTATTAGTGACTCCGGTATTTGATCCATAGTAAGTATTATCTTCCCCTATCACATTATTCATTCCCGCACGATAACCTGTAAATGTGTTATTACGAACAGAAGAAAAATCACCGTGCACTCCTGCTTTTCTGCCTATAATGAGTGAGGTAGAATCAATGCTTTCTGCAAGATCTAGAGTTCCTACAATTTTGCTCTCTCCTACTACATGAAGCCTCTGTTCAGGAGAAGCAGTACCAATACCTAAATTAACAGCGTATTCATCAATACCTCCTATGACTGCACAATTATCACATTCAACATTTGCCCGAGAACCTATAGCAATGGCGTATTCTAGAGAATCAAATTCCAAATCTGCATCATATCCTATTGTGGTATTATAATTACCAGTTTTATTGCCTTCTCCTGATCTATATCCGAGAAACACATTATAATCTCCTTCAGTATTATTTCCGCCAGAGTCAGATCCAAAAAAAGAGTTACCATTTCCAATAGTATTGTCTTGACCCGATAATACTCCAATCAAAGTATTACTACCTCCTTCACTATTACTCAGTCCTGAACTTTCACCAAAAAAGGAATTTCTCGTCCCTATAGTAGTATTCTTGCCAGATCTCTTTCCAAAAAAAGAATTCCATTTTCCAGAAGTATTAAGCATACCACTTTCATGACCGAAGAAAGAATTACTCCATCCACTTTGATTTGACATTCCAGCAGTTTGACCAAAAAAACTATTGGAAAACCCTGATTTGTTGGAGGCTCCAGCAAGAGAGCCAAAAAAAGTATTGGTAAGCTCCCCTGTATTGATACTATCTCCAGCTAAAAAGCCCCAATAAGTAGAGGTAGAATCAAGGCCATTAATAGCACTCAAATTTCCTTCTATTAAGACATCTCCTACTACGTGCAATGTCTTTTCGGGAATTGATGTGCCTATACCTACATTTACTGAATCTACTCCTGTACCTCCGATAACGGCACAATTATGACACCCAACTTTAGCATTGTAACCAATAGCAATTGCTCTGTCAATTGAATCTGGTAAAAAGGAATCTGAGACATCTGTAGTTGCACCAAGAAATGTATTTCTTGTTCCATTCTTCCTACTATTTCCAGATTGGGCTCCTAGAAATGAGTTGAATTTACCACTCTCATGCAAAAAACCACTACCATATCCTATAAAAGTATTCAGTCTGCCTGAGGTATTCCTATTTCCAGCTTGGGATCCAAAGAAGGAGTTTCTGTCACCAATGGTATTTCGTTCTCCATTTATCCTTCCAAAAAATGAATTTTCAAAACCAGTGGTATTATCTTGACCTGATGATGAACCATAGAATGAATTACTATGCCCTGATGTGCTCATTGATCCAGATTTGAAACCTGTATAAGTATTATTCATTCCGGTGTGAAAAGAATAACCACTGTTATATCCAATAAAAAGAGAGGTGCTATCGTCTTGGTGGCCTAATTGTAACAATCCATCAATTTTCGCAGTGCCATCAACATCTAAAAGAGGTGTTTGACCAAAAAGTGGGGACATGATAGATGAAAAGCAGAAGAAAAGGACTAATTGTAAAGTAAGAAGGTTAGCCAGAAATGCCTTTCTCACTAGTCCTGCTGTGTTTTTAACTTTCATTTTAGAAAGCAAATTTTTCCGATGACTAGTGGCAGTATGATTACTGATAAATAGTTTGTGAGCAATCTCTGAAGTGGTGTATTCATGTGAGATTAGTCTTAGCACTTCTAGTTCTCTTTTTGTGATCTTTTCGTCATGTTTCATTCCTTTAGTTTTTTTGTTTTTTGATCTATCCAAACTGACATATCTAATACCATTTCAGACATGATGTAATTAAGAGAATCAGATATTTCTAACTCTTCAGACTTGTCACTTTCTTCATTCATTGATAACACGAATAAGTACTTCAAAAATGAATTATTGGGAAATACTAGAATGTCACCCATGTGGGTGATATTAAAAATTTGATGAATTCAAGATTGAGAATTCTAAGAGATGTCAAATGATTCCTTTAGCCTAAAATTTTCTTCACAAGAGTCACGCGATCTGTCACATTGATTTTTTGAAATATTCTTTTGACATGAGTTTTTACAGTGTTGATTGAGATGAAGTGATTTGAAGCTATCTGACTATTGTTACATCCACTGATTATATCCAGTAGAACCTCATACTCTTTATCACTCAAGTTTGGTTGAGCTACTGCGTCAACATGCACTTTTGTAATATTCTTTTGATTCATTTCCTGGCTATGGTTATATATAGCCATCTCTATAGTGGTAAGTAAATCTTTATCTTTAAATGGTTTAGTCAGATAACCTTTTGGTCGAGTCTTTTTAGCTTTCTCCAATGTGTCCCTATCGCTCAAGGAGGTCAGGAAAATAAATGGAATTTGGTATTTTTCATTTATAATTTCTGCTATCTCAATGCCATTTTTACTGCCTCTAATATTAATGTCTAGGATGACCATGTCAGGTCTAGATTTGTAAATAGAATCCATAGCATTTTCACTATCGTAGCAAATATCACTTATATCGTACCCTAGCTCATTTAAGCTAATTCTAATATCTTCTGCGATGAGGACTTCATCTTCTACAATGAGAATTCTATAATTTTCCAATGATCAAGAATAATCTTTGATGAGAAAATTTGCAATTGTTCCATTCGAACCGTCCAAAACAAAATCTGCCTTTAATCTTTTGGCAAAAGAATGAATAAGTCTCATCCCTAAGCTTTTCTTATTAATATTTTTTGGATTAAAACCAGTTCCATTATCTGAAACCATGAGCCGAAGTCTATCAGATTCTTTTTTTAGAATCAATGATATTTCTGGGTTTGATACATTCTTAAAAGCATATTTGACAGAGTTGGTCACCAATTCATTAATTATCAAACCAATTGGAACGACAGTATCAACATCCAAATAAATATCCTCCAAATCCATCTTCAACGAAATACTCTGGCTATTCTGATTATAGTTTTCTACCAACTCTTCGCTTAACTCTTTGAGGTAAGATGGCATATGTATACCAGTAAGGTTATCTTCCTGATACAAGTTCTGATGTATCAGAGCCATAGACCTGACTCTACTTTGACCTTCTGCAAGTACTTTTTGGGTAGCCGTATCAGTGACATTTTTGGACTGTAATTTGAGAAGGCTTGAAATTACTTGCAAATTGTTTTTTACTCGATGATGGATTTCTTTAAGTAAAACTTCTTTCTCTTTGTGCTGTTTATCAATTTCTCTTTTTTGACCAAAAATTCTGTAGAAAAAATAAGATAGCAGAGCAATTACTAGAGAAAAGCTCCATAAACCATATTGCTGTTGATTGATTCTAATTTGATTGATTTTATCCTCTAAAGCTAGTCTCTCAATTTGGGCCTCTTTTTCTTTAGCTTGATATTTTGTTTCTGCATCATTTACTGTCTGTGCCATTTCCTTTGTCACAGTAGAATCTTTAATAGCACTTAACTCCTCAGTGAAAAAGAGAGCATTCTCATAATCTTCTAAACTCTTATAGGCTTTTCTCAAATTATCAGCAATATGCTCTTGAAATTTTACAAAGTTTTGCTCTTTTACAAACTCATATTGTGGCTTAAGTAAATCAATAATCTCACGATTTTTTCCTTGTGCGAAGTAAACACGAGACAATTGACTTGATGCGGCAGCTACACCTCTATGGTGACCCATTTTTTTGAAGAGTTGTAATGATCTCAAGATTAAAACCTCCGCTTTTCCAAATTCTTTTATGAATACATAAACCCTTCCTAAGTTTCCACTAGCTAGTGCTTCAAGTCTATTTTCATTCCTAGTTTTTGCAAAGTCTATTACCTTTTGAAGTAGAGGTATTGCTTTCTCATGTTCACCCTTCATACTATGGGCGATGGCCATATTAGTAAGATAACCATGAGCAGGTCTCAATGTACCCGCCTCCATTCCTGCTTGATATGCCTTTTCATAGTATTCCAGAGCTTTGTCCAGTTGCTTTGACCTTTCCATAACCGTTCCAAGGCTATTGTATGCGCCGCTCAGGCCAGCTTTGTCATCAATTCTTTGAAAAATAGGAACAACATTCATAAGAAGCTCCGTAGCATCTGAATATTCTCCGTTTCTAATTTTCACATCAGCTTTCTTATCTAATATGTCTGGAATAGAGATGTCACTAGTATCAGTAACACTATCATTCATTGCGTTATCTAGGAACATCAATGCGCGATCATGCATTCCAATATCTAGATACACTTCTGCTTGGTGGTAGTAGTATTTCGTGCTAAGAATTGAGTGAGATAATGTATCAAATAAGAAAGAAGCCTTTTTAAAGTAGGACAGTGATGAATCTGAAGAAACTTCCCTCCATTCTAAAGCTAATTCTAATGACAATTCAGCTTTCTCCAACCTATCTTCTGATATAGAGATAGTTTGATTGAGTGAATCGATACGTAGGTTTTGTGATAATAGAAGAATAGGAAAGTGAAGAACAAAAAAAATAATTATCCATTTCATAGCAACAGAGCATTCGGGCTTAAGATAAAAACAATACACATTCTTTAATCCCAAAACTGAGCTAAATCTGGAGACCTATTGTCACCCACCTAGGTGATTTACCTCTTAGATCCGAAGTATTGAACAATTTTGTTATCCCTAATCTTCTTATTTTTCGAGTATGATAGATCGAAGAAAAGCGATACGCAATGCTATTTTAGGACTAGGGGCTGCTACAGTACCCAGATCATTATTTCAAAAGCTCACAGTAGACGATAAATTTAAAATAGCTCTAAACATAGCCAATGACAATCCTGATAAGTATTGGCAATTAATTCAATCCCAGTTCAGTTTTGCAAATGGTATAAGATATTTTAATAACGCTTCATTAGGGTCTTCTCCTCTCTCAGTGATTGAGGCAAGAGAGGAATTTAGTCGTACTCTCGAGTCCTTTCCATCAAAGTATATGTGGGGTGGATGGAAAGATCAAATCAATGAAGTAAGAATCGAAGCTGCGAAATTTATTAATGCAGAATCCGATGAGATAGCCATCATTCATAACACGACAGAAGGAATGAATGTAATAGCATCTAGTCTAAATCTTAAACCTGGAGATGAAGTGATTGTAGGTGATCATGAACATCGTACAGGAGTATCACCTTGGCTCTTTCACCAAGAAAAAAAGGGGATAAAAATAATTAGACCAATATTGCCTCTAACTCCGGATAATCCTCAGGAAATAGTAGAAACATATAAGGAAGTGATTTCGCCTAGGACAAAGGCCATATCTATGGTACATATTACTAACACTAATGGCATGATATTACCAGTAAAGGAAATTTGTGCTATTGCGAGTGAAAAAAATATCTTAACCCTCATTGATGGCGCGCAGTCACTTGGAGCATATCCATGTGATGTCAAAAAAATGGGTTGTGATTATTTTACCGCCTCAGGTCACAAATGGCTTTTTTCTCCAAAAGGTGTAGCGCTTTTCTATGCAAGAAAAGAAAGCCAAAAATGGCTTAAACCTTTCATTGCAAACTACAATTATGATAAGGACGGAATATCTAAAATTGATGATTATAATACGAGAAATCTTCCAGATGTATTAGGTCTGGGTGCAGCAATTCAATTTCACAAAATGATAGGGTTAAAAAGCATCATGGCCCGTACATTAGACTTGAAAAAGCGATTTTTATCTCGACTAAAAGATCATCCTCAGTTCAAAATTAAAACACCTCTAGGACAAGATCAAAGTCATCATATCCTGACAATTGAAAAAATTGGGATTGATGTCAATGATCTGAAAGAAAGTCTATTTAATAAGAATGGTATAGATGTCAGAGGTATGTCTTCTCATAATCTCAATGGAATACGGATCTCATTTGCGATGTATCAAAAGGAGGAGGACATTGATCTTCTAATTGATACTCTTTTGAATGCAGAGTGAATTTCTCAATCAAATTATGATAACATTCAAATATCCAAGTAATTTTTAATCATTTGGGCTCCCAAATTGTTGGCTATTTTTATCTGCTCATCTTGTTCATGCATAGTATTAAAAGCCAAAAAAAGAATTACCTCATCAGAAAATCTCCAATAGTACTTACCTATATCAGCATTATAAAGACCTTCGGTAGCCATACCTGGCAATTCTTTGTATCTATAATTATCCTCAACTAGTCCATTTTCTCCATTTGCTCTTAGTCTATTCATAGTCACCATTGCCCAATTAGGAAGATCACTAGGATAAGGGTTGGTTTTAACTTGCATCATTATTCCTGTGTTGGGGAAACTTGGATCTTCCCATTTGAAAAAACAAGTATTAGAATTTGCCGCCCTATTCGGTACTTTTTTTAGCTGAGAAACTTCTAGACTTAAAGCATCTGCAATATTCTGAAGAGGAACCAACTGACTCATGTCCTCAAGCAAGTTAGACCTTGCAGCCAATTTTGCATTTATATCCACCCCTTCAATTAGACTTTTCTCAAATCCAGCTTTGTCATCTTTATTATTTTTCACCCCATCACAGGATAACATAAACAGCGAGATAAGGAGAAAAAAAATCTGAGTTTTCCTGAATTTCATACCTTCATATATTTTATAACTCTAAATAATTTTCTATCATTTTATCCCCCAATTTCGTAGCCATTTCAAGCTGCTCCGAATTTGAGTGATTAGTATTGAACGCTAAATGAAATAATACCTTGTCCGAAAATCTCCAAAAGTATTTTCCAATATCTGCATTATATATAGCCTCATCTGCCATACTTTCTATATCTGAAAATAAGTTAGGTCCATCACCATTCATTGTATTCTCTCCATTCTGCCTTTTAGTATTCATAATTTCAACAATATAATTAGGATATTCATCACCAAGTGGATTACGAAGGGCTTGAACCATTATAGCGGTATTAGGATAACTTGGGTCCTCCCATTTAAAAAAGCATGTTCTTTGTTTTGGGTTAGATTCTGAAGGTGTAGTGTTCCTCTTTATAATCTCAGATTCGTCTAATTTGAAAATTTGAGCAAGATCTTTTAATGATACAATATCACACATTTCAGGAAGAAGATTTTCTTTTTGGCTAAGTATAGCTTCAATATCAACTTTCTCAAAAGTACTTTTAGATGATTGTCCATTGTTACAATTACACGAACTGACTATGATCACCACACAAAAGGCGAGGAATTTATTCATCTGAGATTAATTTGCGGAGCAAAATTACTATAAAGTTTGATTTATATATGGTCTAAGAAATTTCGAACAAATTGTAGGTCAGCCTCCCATTCTACAATTTGTGCAAGTATTATTATATAATTGTCGGAATAATAAAAGAAATGACAGATTACAAGATTCATATAATAGATACTCAATATCACGGTCCACTACCAATTGCTACTTTTTTAGTTGAAAGTTCTAAAGGACTTGTTCTTGTAGAAACTAGTGCTCATTCCACATTGGAGAATGTAAAGTTGAAGATTTCGGAATTAGGATTTGATTGGAAGGACATCCAGCATGTTCTACTTACTCATATTCACTTAGATCATGCAGGTGCCGCTTGGTGTTTCGCTGAAAACGGAGCAACTGTATATCTACACCCTTTCGGTTATAATCATATGAATGACCCCTCCAAACTCCTAAAATCAGCAACAATGATCTATGGCGATCTAATGGACTATTTGTGGGGCACTCTTAAACCTATACCTGCTGATCAGCTGGTAATAGTAGAAGATGGTGAAGTCATCAATATCCTCGGTTTAGATTTCAAGTCCATTCATTCGCCAGGACATGCCAAACATCATATTGCATGGCAACTAGACAATCATCTCTTTGCAGGGGATCTAGCAGGAATTTGCTTTGAAAATGGAGTTGTCATTCCTCCATGTCCACCTCCTGATATCAATATCGAGGATTGGACTAATTCTATTGATAAAGTGTTAGCCATCCAAGAAATAGACACTTATTATATCACACACATTGGAAAAGTTACAGGTGATCTTATAGGTCATATGAAAAAACTTAAGAAAACGCTCAAAGAATATGCGGAATTTTTGCTTCCATACTTTCAGAATCAGACAGATCTGAATCAAACGGTGCAAGAGTTCAAAAGATATACTATGGACAGTTTAAAAGCAGAAGGACTATCTGAAAAGCAGATTAAAGATTATGAGGACAGTAATAGTGCTATAGGAAGTGTGCAGGGAATATTAAGGTATTGGGGAAAGAAATTAGGCGCGACACAATAGGCTTTGATTGAAAAAAACCAATCCAAATTCTAATAGCCGAAACCTAACATCTTATTTTCCTCATTCTTCATTAGAAATTTTGAAGGTTCATCTAAAGTGAAATGTTAACTTTTAACCTTAAGAATTGCATGCCAAATGAATTGTCAAATTATTACCATTCAGGTATAGTCATAGCTTTTATCAAGCACTGGGAATAATTTTACACTCTAATGAGAATCAATTGTAGTTGGATAATTCACAATCCTACTTTTCTAGCTGAATTTGCCTAGTTCAACATCAATCAAGAATTTTCTAGAGGTTAATGAATTCAAACCCTGATTTGATTTTTTTGATAATCTAAGTCGTATTTTTAGAATCATTCATCTTATTAAAAAGAATAGAGTAAATGAAAGTTAATCTCCCATGAAATAACACCAATCCCAAAATCAAATCAATGAATGCTCTAGTCAGTTTTCTCGCCCACCTCAAGTCCTCATTATACCATTCATGGATTAGTCTTGTTACTCTAGTCATCATATTAATCTTGGCTGGTACTGGCCAGGGTCATGCCCTTCTGATTGATTTATTAGATGGTAGGTGGGTAAATCTACTTTTCCTATTTGTCCTTTTGGATGGACTTAGTATGGCACTTTCTCATTATCCCGTGTACATTGAAATGTTGAGAAATAGGAATATTGCTGAGGGTAGCAAGATTCGAAATACAAGATGGAAAATTGATTATTGTGCGTTGCCAAAATGGCTTCAAAAGCCGCTATATGGTATAGAAAGAAAGACTGGTTTGGGGTTTATCACTTATACAGAAGATTTTGATTTCCCAATCAAAAAGGTATTTGAGTGGACTCGATATGTGCTTGGAGCAATGCTCTTTCTAGCTATGGGTTACCTCTGTTTTACCATTATAGATGAGGTAAACTTTTCTGAAACAAAACATGCCCTTGACTTCACCCTAATTTGTGTCTTTTTAATATTTCTAATTTTTTTAATTGTTACTCTTTGGAAAAAGCGGTTATCTGAAAAAATAGAGTCAAATGTTTCGGGTCAGTACGATCCAAATGTAAAGAATATTCAAAGAATTAGATATGTATTAGGACTTGTCTTCTTGGCCTCTTGGATATTTAGGATCATTGCACTTTTTGTTTGTTCTAATGGTTGGAATGATTCAGGGATATGGATCTTTCCTATTGTACTAGGTTTTGACTTCATCAAATTTACCTGTTATAGACTTTTCCGAAAATTTGTGAGATTCAAAACATACAAACTTCAGCATTTAAACATCTGGATTGGAGATCATACCATATTTATTATGACCATAGTTGGAATTGGTTTGTTTGCCTTTGGTGTTGTTATGTGGGCTCATTGTATTCCTTCATCTATAAGCACTTTGGTAATTATTCTTAGCTATCTTCTTTTGTACTATGGTGCTATCATATTACCTACTAAACTTTGGATGTACCACAGTTACAAATCAGAAAATTCACAACTCAGAAAATTCAATTACCCAAGACTTTACACTCGAGGTATACCTTTATTCTTATTGACATTTATTCTGTGGAGTATTGCTAATACAATATGGTTTGGAAATGACTTGCATCAACTTGAAAATGCAAATGACAAGTATAATTCTATTTCCGAATCCGAATTTATCCATGAATTGAATAATAGATTTGATTCATCAGGGAGAGATACTGCGTATTTTATATCAGCTTATGGAGGAGGCCTGAAAGCAAATGCTTGGAACATGCTCTTACTCAATGAGTTAACAGACCTAGATGGTAAAAACATCCTCGATAAGACTATTGCTATTTCTGGTGTATCTGGAGGGTCTCTAGGTCAGGGGTTTTTCGCCGCTATATATAATGAAAGCAATGATAAATATGAGAGAAACCAAATTATCCATAAAGTAATATCTCAAGATTACTTATCAATAGATGCTGTTCACTTTTTGGGTTATGATTTGATACGTGAATATTGGCCTGGAACTCATTTCTTCGGCCGTAAATGGAAAGATGACAGGGCAAAAAGAGCCATGAAAAAATATGCTCAAACAATTAATGACTCTATAATTGAAAAATCTTTCAGAGCTCATTACACTTCTATTTTTAGAACTAAAAAATTCCCCTTAATTATTTCTAATAGTGCAGGAACACATCATAAAAGAGGCCTGGCCAGCACTGTTGATTTTGGAAAAAATTTTCACAATATATTTCACGATGCCACTGATATAATAGATTCCTTAAATTCAAACCTGACTTATCCAGAGGCATTTTCACCTTCTAATAGATTCCCATTAATTAGTCCTGCAGCAAAAATTAAAGGTAAAGGACACTTTGTAGATGGAGGCTATTATGAAAATTCTGGCATGATGAGTATCATCGATATATATGAGTATCTCAACAACTCTTCCGACTTTACAATGCCAAAGACGGTTTATTTTATACAAGTCATGAATTCTAGATCAGATTATGTGCATCACGGCATCTCCAAAAGACAGGATTTTGAAAACAATGAGATTTCAGAATCTGGTGAATTTGCAGCAATCTTGAACACAAAAGTATCAATGGATATGGTGCCTCGATATTTTTTACAAAAAATAGAAAGTTTTGCAAAAGACACCTGTGATGGGAAACATTTTATAAAAGTGCATCTACCCTATGACTATAATGCAAATGATGTGGCTTTACTTTTCAAAATGAATAGATTTAACGAGTCTGACCTCAAATCTATAAAAATGGAGATTGACAAAAACCGAGATAAACTATCTCCAATTATTGAGAACACTAAGTTTAAATACCTCACCCCACCACTAGCAAGAGTACTAAGTCAACCCGCTATTAATTATATGGATACTGTTCTGAAAATATCAAATGGTCCTTTGGAAAAGTTAAAAGAAGATTTAAATAAACAAGAAAATTGTGCTCAAGGAAAAACTGAAAAAAAAGATAATTCAAGTATGAAAAAAAATGTCATGATAAGATCAAGTCAATAGTGAAATTTTTTTCATGGTGAAATTTTAACTTTGTTCCTTCTAGTCTGTATTAGGTCGTGCTTTTTTGAAATAAATTAGGGTAATAAAGAATTCAATTGATAAGGACTAAGAATAGAACTCAAACAAACTTGTCCACGTTTAATCACCTCACACTTCCAAATCTCATACTTTCGCAAAATGGCAGAAACAACATATTGGACAGGATCACAGCACTATGTATGTGATGAAGATTTAGCACAGTCATTTCACATGGCAAGAGTATTGGGTATGCCTTTACTCATAGAAGGAGAGCCTGGCACAGGGAAAACAGAATTACCCCTTCAGTATTCTACCGATTTAGGACTTGATCTACACGTTTTTCCTGTAGGGAGTAAGAGTACTGTGGAACAATTTGTAGCAAGATTTGATCATGTAAAATACTTGAGAGACTCACAGATAGAAGTTCTTAATGCGCAACGGCAGGAGAAAGGAATGGAATCCAAGTTAAGCACTGGTGGTAGGAGTACAGAAAAGTTGGATGATTATATCGTCATGGGTCCTGGGGCAAGTGCATACTCTACTCCAAACTCTGTGCTTCTGATCGATGAGATAGATAAGGCACCCAGAGAATTTCCAAACGACTTGTTATATGCATTGAGTCATAGAAAATTCGTTATGCCTGAATCAGGTAGAGAAATCACAATAAGTGAAAAAGACATGCCAGCTATTGTGGTAACTAGTAATAGAGAGCAAGAATTACCTTCTGCTTTCAAGGGAAGATGTATCTATCATTATATCACATTTCCAGAACCTGACATAATGAGACAAATCGTCTTGAAACATTACCCTTCTGCGGATCAAGAACTGATAAATACGGCAATGGGCCTTTTCTATAAACTGAGGGATTTGGGATTAGATAGATCACCTTCTACAAGAGAGCTCTTGAATTGGTTAAAATACCTACAGACTTTAGACAAAAATCAAAGAATAGACAGCGCTAATGACCTCAAAGGATTAGGGGCTTTGATTAAGACCGAAGATGATATGAAAAAAGTGCAGTATAAGGTTTTAGGTAGACCCATAAGCTATAACTAATGTTCGAAAGCTTCCCACATACCTGTCAAAAGTACGGAGTGAAGGCTGACGTAAGATCGCTACTACTCTTAAGAAAGAGTATGGACAAGGGCCTTGTTAATACTGTGGGTGACATCTATAAAGTGATGAAGGGTGTAATAGTAAAGGAACCAACAGGATTAGGCCCCTTTACTAGAGCATATTATGACTATTTTTTAGGGATTATAATAGCACCTGGTGAGCCACTTAATAATGCCGTAGCTCGTTCTGATGCATTTGGACGATGGAAGTCAAAATATAAAGATGATGAAGAGTTTGAAGCATTAGAAATAGAAGAAAAGATCAACAAGTTTCTAGATGAGGTGCATGAAACTACTTATGATATCAAAAAGGTAATAGATGGAAAAGACATCCTTGCTAAGGATGATCCCACACAAAAAGATGAAGGCCAAGATGGTGATGGACAAAGTGGTAGAAGACATCTTGACAGAGCGGCAGATTATCAAGATATAGACCTCGAAGAACTGAGGCGAAGAATGGAAGAAGTGATGAAGCAGCAAGAGGGAATGCATGAAGGCGGATCCCACTGGATAGGTCAAGGAGGTATTTCTCCATATGGGAATAATGGTGCAGCAAAAGGCGGAATCCGAGTAGGTGGAAGTGGAGGAGGGAAAATGGCTAGAGCTGTAATCGGTGATCCAAAGTTCTACCCAGTGGACATTGATAGCACACTCTCTGATAACAATGTAGATGCTGCCCTAGCCTCATTAAAAGGAATAAAGGAAGAGGATATCACTCAAGAATTAGATATTCCAATAACAATAAAAAAAGGGCTAAAAAGAGGGGGACTTTTTCTTCCCATTCAAAAAGAAAAAATCACAGACAAGCTACAGGTTCTTTTGATGATAGATAACGGAGGATGGAGTATGGATCCCTATGTTAGGGCTGTAACCTCCTTGTTCAGAAAGATGAAAACTCGTTTTGCTCATGATTTAGAACTGCGATATTTTCATAATACTGTTTATGATGTTATTTATACCGATGAACGTCGGACAAAGTATGAGAACACTGACAAAGTTCTTGATCTTGATCCCAACTATCGAGTCTTTGTAGTAGGTGATGCTGCTATGGCACCTTACGAACTAGATGAACGGTCAGTAATTTTTTGGGGTCGGCTCAAAGAGAAATTCAAAAGAACAGCATGGCTCAACCCTACTCAAGAGAAGTATTGGAATATGAGCTATACTACACAGATGCTCAAACAAATAATCGATATGTACCCAATGTCTCCTAGAGGGATAGAAAAAGCTGTTCAAGAGATGAATCGTAAGACCTTCAAAGGGAAATAGAATTCTCTTTATTGAATATTCAAATCATTGATAGCCCGCAGCTTGCAGGCTGAACAATTCTGCATATAAGCCTTGATTAACCAAAAGCTCCTCATGGCTTCCTAGCTCATGACACTTGCCATCTTTAAGGACTAGAATCCTATCTGCCATTCTTACTGTGCTAAATCTATGTGAGATAATCACAGCAGTCTTATTTTGTGTCAGTCCAATAAACCTTTGAAATGCTTCATACTCAGCTCTTGCATCTAAAGCTGATGTTGGCTCATCAAGGATAACAACTTCCGCATCTTTCATATATGCTCGAGCTAATGCTACTTTTTGCCATTGTCCACCAGAGAGATCTACACCGTCTTTAAATCTTTTTCCCAATTGTTGGTCATAGCCATTAGAAAATTCTTCTATGACTTCATTAGCAAGACTCTGAGACGCAGCGGATTTGATAAGCTCCAATTTTTCTTTTTGACTAATCTGCCCAACGGCAATATTGTCTCTTGCAGAAAAATTGTATTTGAAAAAGTCTTGAAAAATGACACCAAAGAATTGCTGATATGTGGCTTTATCATATTCCTTAATATCAATTCCGTCTAATAAAATTCTTCCTGATGTTGGTTTATAAAATCTTAAGAGCAATTTGATTAATGTGGTCTTCCCAGCCCCATTCTCCCCGACCAGGGCCAATTTTTCAGTAGATTTCAAGTGAAAACTCAAGTCAGTCAATACATCTTTTTCAGCTCCGGGATATCTAAATGATACACTGTCAAAAGTAAAACCGTTATGAAGACTTATAGGAAGAGGCAATCCTCTTTTTCCATCTTCAATTTCTTGCACTTTTAAATCCATGAAATCAAAGTAGTCCTTGAGATACATTGAACTCTCTGTAATCTTCGAAAATCGAGCAAAAATCTGTTGTAAACTATTTCTTAATCTATTGAATGAACCTGCCAAAAAAGTCAACTCTCCTACTGTGAGAATACCCGCTAAGACTCGCAATAAAATAAATACATAAGCTCCATAGTAGGCCAAACTGCCCAAAACATTAAATAAGGAACCCCATGCTGATCTTCTTATGGCCAAACTTCTAGTTTCTAGATAATATTTATCAGATAGCATTTTGAATCGGTCTGAGATGTAATCAGATAATCCAAACAGCTTGACCTCTTTGGCAGTCACATCACTGGCTCCAACATATCTGAGATAATCTAGTTCTCGTCGCTCTGGAGACCATCTGAATGCCAATCCGTATGACTCCTTAGTAAACTTTAGTTCATTGATCAAAGAAGGAATGATGGCAAGAATTAATAATAGAACCAACCACGGTTCAAATACAATTAAACCTACTATCAATGAAGCTATCGTAATTAAACTTTGAGCCTGACTAAGGAGATCAGAAAGTAGTGATATTCTATTAGATGTCTGTCGTCTTGCTCTTTCTAGTTTGTCATAAAATTCTGAATCTTCCAAGTCACTTAGTTCCATCTGACCTGTTTTCTTTATGATCTCTACAGAAGACTCATTAGCATACAAACTACCAACTAATGTAGTAGATAACGTTGCAGCTCTTCCCAACAAATCTGAACCAACAGCCAGTGCTAATTCTATTCCAACCAACCACCACAATTTGGTATAATCAGAAGTATCACTTTGACTTAAAGCAATGACAGTATCAATAATCTCCTTTCCTACCCATAGAATAGCAACTGGCATGAAGGCCATGAGCATCCTTACCATAATATTCATTAAAAAGAGAGATGGTGAAGCACTCCATACTTTCTTGAAAAATCGAGGAACATGCTGGAAGGAGGAAAATTGAGAAGCTATAACTACAGTTTTATTGGTGTAAAGATACTAACGCAAAAACAACAATTTTGATCAAACTATAGTACAAAAAAAAGGCATCCAGAAATCTGAATGCCTTTTTTCATGCAAATGATATAGGTCAAATGACTTTAATCACTATCCGCTTCTGCTAATACTACCCTCTTCCTATTATCATCCGGATTTCTATCTATAAGAATATTGATTGGATCTATTCCGGCCTTTGTGGGCTTTTCATTTACGACAACTTGAAAGGTCATTTCCTCCTGATCAATTTTATGCTTTTGCAAATAAATCAGTTTATCCTCTCCATCTTCATCCAAAGTATATATTCCTATGTCGATCCAGTCGTTAACCGGTATTTTAGTCTCATTTCCTAAGCTGTCTGCTTGATATTTTATAGAAGAAGCATCAATATTTACAATGTACCTACCATCTCGCTCTTCATATGTAGCCTCTTTAGTTCTATTCTCAAAGAGGGTAATTTTTTCAAATAAATCCGATACAATATACTGAAGGCTATCAGGTGTAACTTTTCTGAATTCCTCCAGATATACATCAGAAGTGATATATCGATCTTCTTTATAGGCCCACTTATCAATGATCCTTCGCAGTGCAACATTTACACTATCCTCACTGATATAATCTTGTAACGCATACATAATCAAAGAACCTTTTCTATAATGAATATACCCTTGGTCTTCTACATGATCCAAAGGTTGTTCTTTTTTACTTTCAGTTGCCCTGCCTCTTAGATATCTATCTAATTCTAATTCTAAAAACTTCTGTATAATCTCTGGTTTAAACTCTTGCTTCATAACCATCAAAGCAGAATATTGAGACATAGTTTCTGATGACATGGCATTACCCTGTACATCGGCTTCTGTGACCTGATGCGCCCACCATTGATGAGCTATCTCGTGAGCAGTGACATAGAATGGTATGTCTACATCTTCTTTACCTACATCTAACATAAACCCAATATCCTCACTGAATGGCACAGTATTACTAAATGATTGAGCAAATGATCTATATCTTGGAAACTCCATTATACGGAGCTGCCTGTACTGATAAGGACTAAAGTTAGTAGTGAAATAATCCAGAGATTTTTTCATGCTCTTTAGCATATTATCTACATTATAATCATGCCCTTTATGGTAATAGATTTCCAAATTTACATTTTGGTTACCATCGCTCCATTTGTCACTTATGATTTCATATTCTGCAGATACCATACTATAGAAATTTAGTATTGGAACATCCATTTTGTAATGAAAATATCTTCTGCCATTTTCTTCCCATTCCCTTTGAAGATAGCCCGGCGCTATGGCTATTTGCTCAGGTGAAGTACTCATAATTATTTCAAAATCAATACGATCAGATGTTCCGCCTAATAAGTTTTCTGTGATTGCTTGAGGATCATCTCTTGGTCGCATTCTTTCCTTTTCTGGCAAGTCATTGTCCTTTCTATCATCATCACCTCCTAATTCTAATCTGCTCTGATACCCAAATGTTGGGAAGTAAGTATTATTGAAAAATGTACCATTATGGAGAACTTCTGTATTAGATCCACTTTCTACAAATCCAACTGTACTATAGTTCGTAACAAAGTCCATTTTAATACTATCCCCAGGTGCAATTGGAGTAGCAAGATTGTATATAGTAAACTTGAATTTATCCCATTGTTCTTCTACTTCCACAGGCACATTGAATTCTACGGTGCTTTGAATCTCTTTCTCCGATCGTAACTGGAGATATAACTTGTCAATAGGTTGATCTGACTTATTCTTAAGAATATAATTTCCTTTAGCAGCGAAATCTCTGTTCTCAGGAAAGACATCCACTTCTACATAAGTACCCACTATTTTCAGTAAAGGTTCTCCTTCGTACTTTTTAAGAGTCTTTTCATATTCTGCTTGATCTGCATTGGTATCATCTGAGTTCTGATATTCATTAAGAATATTAGTATTGTAATAGATGTACGCACCTGCTCCTCCAAAAAGGAATAAAGAGATCAAAGCAAGAATAGCCATTCCCTTATTCCATCTTAATGTCCCCAATTTGAATCTTGTCTTCAGTGCTGTCTCAGCACCCCTGACTGTAAAGAATAAGACCATTGTAAAAAGCACTAATGCAAAACCTAACCAATAGCTACTAAACCAATTAAATGGTTGGAAATAATGTCCAAACCCATTCATATCAGAATACCTTCCTAATGATCCGGAGGCAAAATTTAACATATTATGCTCCCATCCCAGTTGGCTCAATACTAGTGTGCCGACAAAGAATACCACCATCATGGAATGACCAATGAATTTGTGATTGACCATTGTGTGCATGAAAAAACCTAAAAAAGCAAACAAGACCCAATTCGATAGGTCATCTATGAAAAGTGATTTGAAATAGACAGGTAATTCATAATTAGTAAATCCCATCATCGTCTGCGCCGTGATACCCACTAATCCTAAAGCAAAAAGCATAACTACAAATACCAGTATAAGTGCCAAAAATTTTCCAATTAGTGATACATAATTGGGATAGGGCATAGCATCGTATATGAGATTTATTTTTACATCTCTTTCTTTCCATATCAATTCTCCTGAGTACAGTACAGTTATGATGAAAAAGAAAATATTAAAATCAGAAAGTAGCCCTAAAACTCTATAAGTAGAAGGATATACATCTACATCATACATACCTCCTAACCCAAAGAAGAAACCAGCAGCAGTGAATAGTATTCCACCAATGACTAATGCCAAAAACGTATACTGATTAGTAAGCCATTCGAAGTAAAACCCTGCAAGATTAGTAATCTGTTTTAAGCTGGTCCCAAATCCTGAATACTGAGTTACTTTAGGTATTTCAATTGCTGCGGCTATTACATCTGATGATTCCCTTGTCACATCTGCCTTCTTAACTTTTTTACCTTTTCCAGAGATAAGATTAAAATTGAATTTCCAAAAAGTAAATAGCAATGCTACTAAAGCAATTCCCACCCACAACAATCGATTCCAAAGTACTAAGCCAGTGAGTCCTACTGTTTGGCTATTTTGTTCAGCTACTGTCCAATATCTCGTGACATGACCATTCGTATTAATCCCAAATGGGTCAAGAAGTGCCCCCAGATTTTGATTGTCCCAACTCTCCATAAGTTCACTAGTAATAGCATAAAAGATGAAGAGAAATATGCCCTGAATGTAGACCACCAATATTTTTCTACTCAAAGTACCACTTGCAAAAAAGAGGCAAGACATGATAAAAATGTTAGGTAAAACGTAGACAAGGAATGGCTTCACCATATGTCCCAAATTATAAGGCAGGAGGTTCTCTTGATCAATCCATGGCATTAAATATCCTAATGCCATACCAAAGAAAATTCCAGTAAAAATGAGAACGTTTACCAAAAGTGATCCTAAAAATCTTCCTCCGAGATATTGAGTTTTAGTTATCGGAGCGGTGAACATCATAGACGCTGTATTATTGTTAAAGTCTCTCAAAATGGGCTGCCCCATTATCGATGAGGCCAGTATCAATCCAGGAATGACTGACAGTATAATCTGAAAAAAGGATATTGTCGTTGGAGCATTCTCTTTTACCTGTCCAGCACCTCCACCAACTTGGATGACATCAGTGGTGATAGCGCAAAATGACATCAGAAAAAGTATAGCAAAATATATATAAGTTTCAGGTCTTTTAAGCCTGTATTTGATTTCAAATTTTAATATTTCTAACATGCTTCTTGAATTTTTACTTATTTAATAAAAATGGGAGTAGTGCTTAAGCGACCATCTCCTTTTTACCAAAAAGCTCTGAGAAATAAACATCTTCTAAATCAGGAGTTACAGCAGCGAAACCACTATCTGGCTTAGAGTCACTCTTGACATGAATGACAGGTTTGCCTGCACTTCTTTTCTTAGAAATAACATTGAGAGTGGACTCATAATTAGTGAGTTCATCTTTTGTGACTTGACGTCTCCAAATTTTCCCTTTTATATTCTCAAGTGCATCAGTTGGAGTGCCTGAGAGTAACACTTCGCCTTCATTAATCACTGCCATGTTAGTACATAACTCTTTTACATCTTCTACAATGTGGGTAGAGAGGATTACAACTGTATTTTCACCAAGATCACTCAGTAAATTGAGGAATCGGTTTCTTTCTGCAGGATCAAGGCCTGCTGTGGGTTCATCTACTATGATCAGTTGTGGATTAGCAAGGAGTGCCTGTGCAATTCCAAATCTTTGCTTCATACCTCCGGAATATCCTCCGAGGTTCTTCTTCCGATGATCATATAGATTCGTTTTATGAAGAAGAGCATGTACAACTTGCTTTCGTTCCTTATAGTCAGTGATTCCTTTTAGAACTGCCAAATGATTGAGCAATGTCTCTGCTCCTATACGAGGATATACTCCAAATTCTTGGGGTAGGTATCCCAAAATCTCTCTCACCCTATCTTTCTGAGTCAAAACGTCAATTTCTCCTAGCATAATACTGCCTTCATCAGGTTCTTGCAAGGTGGCAATAGTCCTCATCAATGTAGACTTACCTGCACCATTTGGTCCTAAAAGACCGAACATACCTTGAGGTATGGAGAGGTTTACGTTTTTGAGTGCTTGTACGCCGTTTGCATAAGTTTTAGATAGATTGTTAATATCGAGGATCATAGTGACACTAGTTTTTCTTTAGTAAAAGGAATTATTAAGAACAAATGGTTGCATAGTTGAGATTGAAGTTGGGGATAATACTTCAGTTAGAATAGAAAAAACATTGAAATAATGGGAGAAATGAACAACCATAAGAATTATAATGATTAAAATGAATATGAAGACTAATAATAATTACTCTTTTCATTTACGCAAAAATAATCTTCACACTGTTATTGATAAACTTCCAGCAATCCAAAAATTAATAATACTTTATAATCAATGCATTATAATTAGAGAGTACAAATAAGGTACAATGTTAGGCTAAACTTCCAGTAATTGAGGTCTCGCTATAGTGAGTGGTATAGCCTGTAAAATTTTTTTGTACATGTTTCTTTAGAGAAATTATTTGTATGTTTTATCAGTGATCTGGTAAATCATATTTCTGCGCCATTTTTTTAAAATTACATCACTTCCCTGTACCATTATATTATCACCTTGCGCGGCAGACACATTGCCAACCTTTATTTTATCTGCAATCTCGTCCATCCCGATATGAAATAATGCGACTTCCTTCAATACTAATTTCAACTTTCATGCTGTTCTTCCGTTTAACCTATTATGAAAAACGACAAGACTATCCTGTTTGCCATCATAGGCTTTATTATCATGTTTGTGCTTTATGGATTGAGTTCCTCTGGATATCTAGGGGATAATCCAGTAGGTCAGACTGCATCATATGTGAATCCTTTAATAGTACCAGCTGGTTATGCTTTTTCGATTTGGAGCATAATATATCTAGGTTTGATCATATTCCCATTTTATCAGTGGAAACAAGGCAATAGAACTAGTATTCAATGGCAAAAAGTCAGAGTTCTTTATTCCATAAATGTAATATTGAACGGAGTATGGCTTGCATTTGCCTCATATAGTTGGCTTATACTTTCAGTTATAGTTATAGTGGGGATGCTTATTACCTTGTACATGATAAATGAGCAATTGATCAGAATCGAGCAAGAGGGGCAGCCTCTTAATTATTGGATTGAGAAATTAGTATTCAGTATTTATTTCGCTTGGATTACTTTGGCGACGGTATTAAATGTGAGTTCTGCATTATCTTTTTATAAATGGAATGGATTTGGAATTTCCGAAGTGATGTGGTCTTACATTATTCTTCCAATAGTAGCTATTATTGCTGGGTTCGTAGTAAAAAAATATCGAAGCCTTCCCTATGCAGCTGTGGTTATCTGGGCATTTATGGCTATTTTTGTAAAACATCGGGGAACACTCGAATCCTTATCTTATTTGGCAGTTTCAATTGCTTTAATATATTTTATTTACATACTTAATGATCTACGTTTAAGGGCTGCTAGCAAGAACTTCTCACCATTCTAATACGATAACTTAAAAAGTTTGAATTAGAATCTGTTGCAATCATACGATTGCCCATATTTGCAATATGGAGAATACACTTTCAGTTGGAACAATTATAGCCGTAATCGTAACCTATTTTGTTGGATTAATTGTCATTTCATATTTTACTGGAAAGGACAGTTCTAATGATACCTTCTTTAGAGCGAACAGAAGTTCTCCATGGTTTCTTGTGGCTTATGGTATGATTGGAGCAACACTGAGTGGAGTCACACTCATATCTATCCCTGGTGCTGTAGGGGCAGAAGGTCTTAATATGGACTTCAGCTATATGCAGATGGTATTTGGTTATATGGTGGGATATACCATAATTGCTCTTATACTGATGCCACTGTACTACAAGATGAATCTCACTACTATTTATGAATATCTCAAAGACAGGTATGGAATTGTAGCATATAAAACTGGCTCATTTTATTTTCTAATTTCTAGAGTAGTCGGTGCTTCATTGCGACTATACTTAGTGGCCATAGTCCTTCAAAAATTTGTGATGGATAGATTTGGGATCCCTTTTGCTGGAACAGTCGCTATTGCTATTGCCTTGATCTGGGTCTATACATATAGAGGAGGAATAAAGACAATAGTATGGACGGATACTATTCAGACCACTTGCATGATACTGGCAGTGGTACTTACTATTTTTGGCATCGCCAATGCATTAGATTTAAGCTTCGGAGGATTGATTGGAGAAATGAAAGAAGCGGGTTATACTAAGATGTTTTTCTTTGAAGGAGGATGGGGAGATGCCAATAATTTCTTTAAACAATTCATAAGTGGTGCGCTTATCGCAGTCGTCATGACCGGACTTGATCAAGACATGATGCAAAAGAACCTGACATGCAAATCATTAGGGGATGCCCAAAAGAATATGTTCACTTTTAGTTTTATTCTCATTTTTGCAAATCTTCTTTTTCTCTCTTTAGGGGCACTTCTTTATGTTTATGCCAATGCTAAAGGAGTCCCTATGCCTGACACCACTGACCTTTTATATCCTACTATTGCCTTAGAATATTTAGGGCCGACTATCGGTATTCTATTCGTATTAGGGTTGATAGCAGCTGCATATTCTAGTGCTGATTCTGCGTTGACTTCCCTTACAACTTCTTTTTGTATAGATTTCTTGAATTTTAAAAATTCAGACAATTCTGAAGAGGACAAAAAACGAACACGAGTAAAAGTACATTTAGGGTTTTCTGTTCTGCTTCTTCTAGTGATCGTAGGCGTAAAGGCTACAGGAAATGATGCTATTATCAATCAGTTGTTTGTATATGCTGGTTATACATATGGCCCATTACTTGGACTATTTGCTTTCGGAATGATAACTAGCAGAATTGCAAATGATAAATTTATTTTGCTGATCTGCATCGCGGCTCCTTTACTTTCATACATTATTAACTCTAACTCTCAGTCATGGTTAGGAGGGTTTCAGTTTGGAAGTATGATCATTGCATTAAATGGGATTTTAACTTTTATTGGTTTGTGGATGATTAGTAAGCAAGGCATGAACACAGAGACGGTGAGGAGTTGACCTTTTGGACACTGTATAATCAATTCTTATGAATTATCTTCTTCACGTCATTGATAGGTAACTCCTTAATAACATGACCATCTCTACCTTCCATTGTTTTGGCTGCAAAAAGAGAATTCAATATGGCCTCTTCGGTTGCTTCAATGGTTGCCATGAATAAAGGAGACATAGCATTGTTCTTTAAGAGTTCAATTTTTCGAGATTGAGGCTCACTGTTCGTGATTCGTACTTTCTCTGAAGTTGATAAAGCTATAACATAGTCCCCACTTCCATTAGATGCTATACCACCAGTTCGGGCTAATCCCATCATAGCTCGTTTAGCCATTCTCTCAATATTTCGGGCATCTATAGGAGCATCTGTAATAACAACCATCATACAGGAGCCATCAGCCTGAACGTCTATTTCATCTTTCAGGTAATATTGGTTAAGCTTCTCTCCTACTGGAATTCCTCCAATCTGAAGTACTCCTCCAAAATTAGATTGTACTAGAACTCCTACTGTATACCCTCCCAATGATTTAGGTAATACTCTGGATGATGTGCCGATACCTCCTTTCCACCCAAAGCAAATCGTTCCAGTCCCAGCACCAACATTTCCTTCTTGTACTGGGCCATTTTTAGCATTTTTCAAGGCCTCTAAAACGTCATCCTCTGTAACATGACGACCTCTAATATCATTGAGATATCCATCATTAGTTTCTCCCACTACTGCATTAACCGACCTTACATTTTCATTCCCTTCCTTATCTAAAGTATGAGTTATAATAGCATTCATTCCTGTGGCAACATTAAGCGTATTGGTAAGAATTATTGGAGATTCTATATTTCCCAATTCTTTAACTTGACTGATGCCGGCTAATTTCCCATATCCATTTCCAACATAAATGGCTGCTGGAACCTTCTCCTGATACATATTACCATCATGCGGAATAATAGCAGTCACACCTGTTCGAATATCATTTCCTTTGATCAATGTGGTATGCCCTACTTTTAATCCTTTCACATCCGTAATAGCATTAAAATGTCCCGTATTCAACACACCTAATTCTATTCCATGATCCCTTAGTCTATCTTGTGCATATAATTCGGAATCGTATAATAAAGTGAATATTAGAAAAGTGAATACCACAAGACTAAGATCGACTCTTGCTCTAAAACATTGGAATTTAGTCATATACTAAAGGTATGAAAAGACAAAATAGAATAATGATGAATGATATTAACAGAGAAGGGTTTTAGATATCTAATTCCTCTCTCCTACGCTGTTCTCTTGTTTTTTCAAAAGCATCTCTTGGAAGAAAATATTCGGGAGGGCCTTCAGATGCCCAAGGATCTTTCTTTTTTTCGTCTATTTCAATGCTATTCTTGAATAAAAATGCTACTAGAATTCCCACTAATCCTCCAATAAGATGGCTCTCCCATGATATACCTGGTTGATTAGGTAACACACCCAAGAAGTAACCACTATAAAGCGTAGTTACAATAAGTGCTAATACAACTGATTTTAAATTTCTTCTGAAAATTCCAGTCCAAAATACAAATGAAACCAAACCATATACCACTCCACTAGCTCCTATGTGATATACATGAGTACGAGCAAAGGCCCAAACTCCAATGCCCGTAAGAAGATAAATGAGCATGATACTACTAAATGCAACCCTTTTATAAAAAAACAAGATCATGAAAAGCATCACAAAGAGTGGTATCGAGTTAGAAAACAAATGATGTATGCTTCCATGTATAAATGGGGACAGAAAAATACCTTTCAATCCACTAAAGGAACGTGGATACACTCCATACATACTCAATCTCATTCCAGAAAGTATGGTGAAGAGATGCACAATCCAAAGGATGCCTACTGAATAAATAGGCACTCTCAAAGAAGTCATAAAAGCTTTCTTCATATTGATGTCTTCCGCTATGCCTAAGAGAGGTATTTTCTTTTTATCAATTTTATAAATTCGATAGCTTTCTCCTTTTTATCGACATGACTCCATTCGTACTTAGCAGCTACCTCTGTTTTAAGATATTTGCTTGCTTCTTCAAAGTTGTGGAAATAGTTGAGTTTAGACGCCACATAATTAAAGTCCTGCTGATCTTTATTGAAAAGCAGATTTATCATCAGTAGCTTTTCATTTATACCCATAGCCTTTGTAATATCAGAAATTGGAGTCTGACTAAATCTATAATCTGACTTATCAAGAACAGAAGGGTCAAAAAGATTTTCGATTTCAGGTGCTACAGACACAGATGGAGATGTATTTGATGATGTTGCCGTTGTTGATGAAGGTTCAGCTGATTCTAAAATACCTTGTACACCATTTGATGTCGGAGTATGAGGCTCTATATTATCAAAAGATGCATCCACTTCTTCTAACTCGTCTCTTAAAACTGATTTTTTTGGTTTTTTTATGAGGTCTACTTTTGCTTCAGGTATAGGTTGAAATACTGTTTCCGGTTTTTCTTTCTTTTTTGAAATTTGATCCAATGATTTCTTATGCTTTTTGCCTTTTTTAGAAGGTAGGTCTAAAACAGATTCATACAGCTCTTTTACATAGTCCAGTAAAAGATCTTTCTCAATTTTGCTTATTTCATCACCAAGCTCTAAACTTTGATAAAGACTATTTATTTTTTTAAGTACTACTTTTGATTTTGCCAGATCCATATTGCCGCTTACCTTTAGTTTTTTTGTTTGTTGAGTTTATTGGATGGTTTTATCTTAAGACACCATTCCTATGTTTTAAAACTTTAAAGAGATCATAAAAATTATTCAATTGCCCTAGATGTTTTTAGAACCCAGTTATAGAGGTCAGCGTAGTGGATGGTTAGAAATCATTACGGGATGTATGTTTTCAGGAAAATCTGAAGAATTAATACGAAGACTTAAACGTGCTCAAATTGCCAATCAAAGCATCATTTGCTTTAAGCCAGTAAAAGATGACAGATATGCTGATTTACAAGTCGTATCACATGATAGTAATGCTCAGGACTCAATAGCTGTAGAACACAGTAAAGAAATACTACAACATGTAGAGCAAGGAACAAACGTAGTAGGTATTGATGAGGGACAGTTTTTTGATATGGAACTAGTGGATATAGCTCAAAAATTGGCACTTTCCGGAAAAAGAGTTGTTGTAGCTGGTCTTGATTTGGACTTTAGAGGTATCCCATTTGGTCCTATGCCTCACCTTATGGCTGTAGCAGAATATGTTACTAAAGTTCACGCTATCTGCCCCCATTGTGGTAATCTAGCTACTCATTCATATAGATTGAGTGAAGAGAAAGATACCGTAGTAATTGGAGAAAAAGACAAATACGAGCCTCGATGTAGGATGTGTTATTCGATGGGTCATATTCTAGATTTTAGCAAATAATATGAATGAATTTATAAAAACTACTGAGCACGAATCTCTATACAATGACTTAGAGAAAATGACCACTTCAGATTTATTGATTAATATCAATAAAGAGGATCAGAAAGTCGCTCTTGCAATAAGACAAAAAATTCCTGCAATCACAGAGCTCATTGATGCTATACATCAAAAAATGGCAAAAGGTGGAAGACTGTTCTATATTGGTGCAGGGACAAGTGGCAGGTTAGGAATAGTAGATGCAAGTGAGTGTCCTCCGACTTATGGCGTACCACCTGACATGGTAATTGGCATCATGGCTGGAGGAGATATAGCCATCAGGAAATCAGTTGAATTTGCAGAAGATGACATTGCTTTAGCTTGGAAAGATTTGTCAGATCACTTTCCCGATTCCAATGATTTTGTAATTGGTATTGCCGCTTCAGGTACTACTCCCTATGTGATACATGGATTATCAGATTGTCGAAAAAAAGGAATAAGCACCGGATGCATAAGCTGTAACGAAGGTTCGCCATTGGCAAAAGTTGCAGATTTTCCTGTTGAAGTAGTAGTAGGACCTGAATTCGTAACTGGAAGCACACGTATGAAATCTGGTACTGCTCAAAAACTAGTTCTTAACATGATCAGCACTACAGTCATGATAAAGTTGGGACGAGTCAAAGGCAACAGAATGGTAGATATGCAGCTGAGCAATGATAAACTTATGGATAGAGGCACTAAAATGGTCATGCAGACTTTAAAAGTGAGTTATGAAAAAGGAGGAGAATTGTTAAAACAATATGGGTCAGTAAGAGCAGCTGTGGACTCAAAAACTGTATAAATTGATTATGGAGATTAAAAAATCAAAGGGTAAATGTAAAGAAATTGACACTTTCACATCTATTTCGATACGACATAGGGGTAACACTTTAATTCAAGTGTCTAGGTGATGTACTTAGGTACAAAAAGATTATTACCAACAAAATACCAATAATCTCCCTCAAAAAGTTGAGATGATTTAAAATTAGTTTTACCCTACTATACCAAGTAAAAAAAATAAGCATGCAGTGAAAACTGTATGCTTTTTTTTATTCTAATTCTTATAGACCATCTCCATTACATTGTCAAATCAATCTCTTCAGTCGCTCTTCCCTTTTATCACAATACAAAGTCATTTCAATTATTACCTTTAATAAAGTGAACAGAATTCAATTTATTCAACAATCAGCCTATTTTCTTGCCGCTTCATTATTAGCCTGTAGATCAATTAATAGACCTGACCGAGAAAAACAAAGTGTGTACTCTTTCGACATGCATACTCATCCTGGTGCTTTCTTTAGAAAAGGAAGTGCTGAATATGACGGCGACCTCGCATTCATCAATAGAGTCAAGAACATGAATGATTCTGGTCTCAATGGAGCATTTTTTAGTATAGTTTCCGACTTCCCATTATTACAATTGACAGACAAAGGAATAAAAGTGAACGGCTCTTTTGATAGAGGAGAGGCATGACAACTATTTAAAACACAGTTAAAGATCTTAAAAGATTTAATTCACATGTCAAATGCGAAAATTGCTGTCAGTGGAAATGATCTCAAGAATAATGATCAAGTCTCAGCATATATTTCTTGTGAAGGAGGAGATTTTTTAGATGATGATGTAGATCACTTAGATGAAGCTTATTTAGAAGGTGTGAGATCTGTTCAGTTAGTGCATTACGCACCCAACACCTTAGGTGACCTACAAACTTGGAAAGTTGTACATGGTGGTCTTACTGTTTTTGGTAAAGAAGTAGTAACTCGAATGAATAAGTTAGGTATGGTCATAGATGTAGCACATGCATCGGCTAGAACCGTAAAAGATGTAGCTGATCTCACCGATGCACCTATCATTCTTTCACATAGTATTCTTAAAGAAAATGACGATCGCCCTATCGAAGCTAGAGCTATAAATAAAGGTCATGCCCTACTTGTTTCACAGACTGGTGGAGTAATAGGAATGTGGCCTTCAGGATTTTCAAACTCATTAGACGAATTTGTGGAAGCCACTTTCAAAATGGTAGATGTGGTAGGAATAGACCACGTAGGATTAGGAACTGATATGGATGGAAACTTTAAACCTGTGATTAGTAATTATGGAGACTTCATAACTTGGAAAGAGGCATTATCAGAGAAAGGCATGAATAAAGAAGAAATAGGAAAAATATCAGGTGGAAATATGCAAAGAGTGCTCGACTCTATATTAAAGTAAAAAACATAGAGTGCAAAATCGTGAATCCATTCAAATACCGATACCAAAAAACTTTAATTTTAAAAATTGTATTCCACAGATCGATAGAAGATATGAAGAGTCTCTTTACAAAGTTGAAAATGGATGTATACGAAGACTTATAAGGCTTAGCTCTGGTGCGGCCCTTATTGAGATCACTGCGGATATTAACTTCATGAATATCCAGTTAACAAAAGAAGATATTTCTCAACAAGATCTTTTAGAAAGTCAAAAATATGTGACGGAATGGTTTGATATGGATAGGGATATTTCTCTGTTTTATGATTTATTACGTAAGTATCCTCAAACCAAAGAGTTTCCAAAATTATTTCAAGGGTTAAGAATTATAGGAATACCGGATCTCTTCGAAGCTTTATGTTGGTGTGTAATTGGCCAACAAATAAATTTGACTTTTGCACACAAAGTCAAGAACAGATTGGTACAACGATATGGTAAGTCTCGAATGATCAACGACAATACTTATTACATCTTTCCAACTCCATCTGATTTGCTTCATGTTGATCGAGAGGAATTTGTAAAAATGGAATTTTCAAAACAAAAGATCGACTACATTCAAAATGTATCAGAAGCATTTTGTTCTGGAGTATTAAAAAAGAGTGAACTCAAATCCTTGAGCAAGTCAGATCAAATGAATAAGCTATTGTCAATCAAAGGAATCGGTCCTTGGACTGCTAATTATGTAATGATGAAATCATTAGGTGACATGACATGCATAACATATGGTGATACTGGGTTAAGTGCTGCTCTCCATACACTTTTTGATACTGACAAAAAGCCTAATAAATCAACTATTGATACCATATTTGAGCCCTTTACAGGATGGGAATCTTATCTCAATTTTTATCTGTGGAGCAGTCTTTCAAATGATTGATTTGGACTTAACAGTATGCTAGGATGTAATGTAGATTCTCATTTTATTGGAATTGAAGTATCTAGGCTGGAAAAGGCTACCAATTAAATATGGCAATGACAGAGAATATATATTTTTAAATTTCAGTCTTTAGAAAACTTACCATTTAAAATCTAATTTTTTATAATCATTGATCTTTCCTGCAGGAAATCCGAAAGACTCTATTACATCTATTCTACTTCTGAATTCTAATTTTTCTAGTGTAAATCTTCCAGATTCATTTTGCTTAGGTAAGATGTAGATCTGCATCCCCAGCCTCCCTTTGGGTTCTAACCATGCATAGTCAAAGCCATTAGAAAAGTCTTTCTTATTAGACTCCGCAAAAATATCATACTCCTCCCAATCGCTTCTTCCTGTTAAACCAGTACTATACATACCTACCATTCTTCTCAACTGAACCAGATCGACCTCTTTGTTATTTGTAAATTCTTGTGCAATTGGTTTGTCCCTATTTGTTCTTATAGATTTCAAGATCAAATCAGCATAATCTTTCGCATTATCAGCTTTCTCAAAAGGTAAATCGTTGAAGGTCTTTCTGCCACTATCAGATACACTACTGCCACCACATGATAGAAGCATAAAAGAAATTAAAGATGTAATTGCTAGGACTCTCATAGTGTAATTTTCAAAAAAGATGCAAACATGATGATTTTTAATGAACAATACTCATATTTCTACAATAGTATTATCATTACTTATATGACGAATCAACAATGAAATTAAGAACTAGGGTTTACCCTATATATCAAGCCAAAAACAGTAGTAGAATTAATCTGAGGACTAAGTTTTATTTTTTGATCACTCGAAGAACTGTATATCCTAAAGGCTTTTTTTCTATAAGTACATTATAAAACCCGGTTGGAGCAATTTCAGGAAGAGATATAGGAATAAAATTGTTACCTATACTTAGGTTATGAGTTTGAGTTAAAATTAGCTTTCCTTGAGCATCGTATACTTGCACTGAAACATTAGTAGCTTCTACCTCATAGACTTTAATTACAAAATCTCCCTCACTAGGATTAGGAAAAGCAGCGGCACTTAATGATTCTTCATTTATTGTAGGACCAATTGGGATTTCATCCCTATCCATTGCTCTGAACACATTATCCTGCATTGCAGTGATCTCTGCGTTGCGCATTATTATCTTCTGTAGACTTGTGGTTCTAACATTATCTTTTTCCTCTTCACTTAGATCAGGATCATTTTCAAAATAAAATCGATCACCATCTCGTAATCTTTGAAACTGACGCTCAATGATTAGCATCAAAGTATTTCCCAAAATAGCATCAGGCATATGCTTTTCTGCTAACATTCCAATCCAGGGGTCAATAATGTCTAAATCTCCATAAAGAGATTTAAGACCTTCTGCATCTTCAGCATTTTCAGTGAACTCTTCAAATGATTTCAGTTCTGGCAAGCCTATTTCTTTCCTTATCGAATTGAAATCTGGTAAACCTCTTTCTCTTCCTCTATTTATATTAATGGCTGCCAAATCAAAATTTCCAAAAGGAGACCCTTCAAAAAGGAAGTTTCTTAAATCATCAACGATTTTAGGATCAAGCTCTTGTTGTACCTGCTGTGCCATTCCTCGAAGGTATGGTTCGATTCCACCGGCAAGATTAATAGTAAGAGGATTAAAAAAAGCATCTCTTAGACTGATATTACCTTGACTGATCTCATCCCCATCATTTTCCATTCTAAAGACATCAGAATTAATGAGAGTATGCCCTAGTCTGAATGCCGCTGCGGAGAATATATTAGTAATTTGAGGATTTATATTTGGCTTATATCCTGAATACTCAGGCATGGTCACTCCCATAGCAGGAAGCCACTCATTGAAAGTAATATTTTGAATATATGCTCCTATTTTCCTTCGGGCCGCTTGATACAATTCTTCATCGGACCGCGTTGGGTTTTCAACAGCAAGCCTATCACAAAGTCTGTTATGCTCTCTGACAAATAGCGTATGAAGAGTTATTAACAGCGGGTTTTCATTTGCTCTAACATCACCAGCTACAAATAATTTTTGACCACTATGGGTAGCATCTTCCATGAAAGGAGCCCTTCTATCTAGAGCGTCATTGAATTCTCCTGTAGTTGTATTCCAAGGAAGAAGATTACCATTTGAAGTTTTCAATTTTCCGCCTTCCATGGTTCTTAACCAATTTGCCCTCACTTGATCTGATCCATACACAGATGAGGCATCAACATAAGCGGTAACTTTATTTTCGTATTGTCTTGGGTTATCGATGGAGGTGCCAGAATTGTGAACAGCTTCAGATCTGAACATGACCATAGATTCGCCAGGAGTGAAAATCTCGTCATTCTCAGGAATATCTATGAAAATTGGTTCGAATGGGTCAGATTCAACCAAAATTATATCGTGGTCAATGAATTGCCCAAAAGCCCACAAATAATCGCTTAAAGAAAGAGAGCTATTAATCTTATCCTCTTGTGCAGAGATATAATTACTGATATACCTTGGATTTGGCCTATCAGAACCGTTGATCGAAGAAATACTGTCAGAAAATGAAGAAGAAGTGATAGAACTCAAGACATGGCCCGAAGCTCCCCATTCGATGTTACTTACATTATTGAATGTGCCATCTATGGACCTATATGACTGGGATGTCAATAAGCTGAAGGTAAAGACCACAAATAATACACTCCAAAGCAATCGATACATTCGGTTCTTTTAATTCTCACGGGACTATTCTCGGTTGAAAAGAATAGAAAGACAAATATATACAATTTGAAGTTGAATTCAGTTCTCTAAACAGTAACTAAAATCACTTTCATTTATATTTTGTCAAAAATCGCATTTAATAGTGTTGAGAATATAGAGAATGCAAATATATTAAATATAATTGTAATGTGTATTGTACTATTAATCAGTTACTTTATTTATTTCTCTCTTAATTTTCAAACCCCAAATTGCTGTTTGCAATATTCCCCGGGCAAAAAGAAAAAACAGCAGCGCTAACCACACAATTTCAGGTTGGCCATGTGCATTCTTATAAATTATTAACAAGTAGAGAAAAAGACAAATAATCATGGACATCATCATCATTTTCACCTCAGTCAAGCCTATATAGATACCATCCCATATATAGCACGAAAACGCCATGAGAGGCAGCAACACCATCCACACCTTTTGGCCGGCAGCTGCTTCATGAACTTTTAGATTATCTGAAAATATTTTTATTATTTCTGAATCAAAAAAGAAAAACAGCAGTGAATAAAATATAGCTAGTACCAATCCCCAAATAAAACTGAGATTGATTACAGCTTTCATTTTACCCTGATCCTTAGCGCCATAATACCTCCCAACTAAACTTTCACTAGCAAATGCAAAGCCATCAATACCATATGAAATCCAATTTAAGAATTGAAGAAGTACCACATTAGTAGCAAGAACAATAGCCCCAGCACTGGAGGACTCCGCATAAAAGATTGCAAAAGCAAAGGTGAGACAAACTGTGCGAACAAAAAGGAATGAGTTTACTTTCAATACTTTTAACCATTCAGAAATAGTGCCTTTAAGGTCATTCCATTTACTCGTGCAAATGTATCTATATTTATAAAAGAGAAAGCCAAAAGCAAGAACAACTCCAGTATACTGAGCTATCACCGTACCTAAAGCTACTCCGCTTATATCCCATTTGAAATAAATGACAAATGTATAACTCAATACAAGATTAAGAAGGTTGATTATTATTGTAATGATCAAAGGAAAGACAGCATTCTGCATACCGAAAAACCAACCCATAAAAACGTATAACGTCAAAGTGGCTGGTGCTGCCCATATTCTGATAGAAAAATAAGTAGTAACTAATGGAGTTTGAGCCTCGGATACATTCATCAAATAAAGGCTGGATCGACACAGTGGCACGTAAAGGGCCATAAGTACAGCACTAATAAACAATGCAATAAAAAGAGATCTCAGTAATATTAAACGTGTTGCATCATCATTCCTTTTTCCAAATTCTTGAGCAGTAATTCCTGTGGTTCCCATCCGCAAGAAACCGAAGTTCCAATAAATGAAATTAAAAATCATGCTGCCTAGTCCAACTGCACCTAAGTGCTCAATGGACAATTTGCCCATAAGAGCAGTATCAACAGCTGACAATAGTGGTACCGAAATATTACTTAGAATATTAGGAATTGCGAGCCGAAATATTTCTCTATTTATAGGATATGACATTATTGGCCATGAATTAATAAATTACTTCAATGTATAATACACCAATATTTAGACGTTACTAGACTTAATTGCCTATTACAAAAGAGTATGTCTGAAACCAGATTCAAGTTTATTAACTTTACCGAAATTTTTGATTACTTGACTAGTAGAAATTTTCTAAAAAATATTGGGTTGATGCTCCTCTTTGTCTTCCTGATCATATTTGGCATTTTCCAATGGCTAAAAGTGTATACCAATCATGGACAGAGATTACTTCTGGAAGATTATATTGATACTAACATAGATGATGCGACAGCAGATGCAGAACGGAATCTTTTCAAGCTCATCGTAAATGATTCAACACACATTGTCGGCAAACCAGGTGGTATCATTCTGAATCAAAATCCTAAAGGAGGCTCTTACATAAAAGAGAATAGAAAAATATACGTGACTATTACTAAATATAGTCCTGACATGATAAATCTAGAAGATCTTCCAAGGCTATATGGCGAAGACTACACCATGAAATCCCGAGAGCTTAATAGTCGTCAGTTAAAGACGAATATCAAAAGCATGAAATATGATCCGCTTAGCAACTCTACAATTTTAGAAGTGTGGTACAACGGCGAATTAATTTTAGATAAAAAAGGAAAAAGAGAAAGTATAGAAATAGAAAAGGGAGCTGTACTTGATCTTGTAGTCAGCCAACCTGAAGGGGGTTCAAGGGTAATCCCGCCATTAGAAGGAAAAACTTTGGGAGAGGCTCAATTTTTAATACAAGTCAATGAATTCTTAGTTGGTGAAATAGTAGAAATAGGAAATATCGAAAATAGAGAAGATGCCATTGTCGAAAGGCAATATCCTGAAGCTGATGGTGTATCTTCTTTGACCACAGGCTCGAAAATCAATCTCGAAATAAAATCTCCAGAAAAACGACTTCAATTCTAAGTTTGTCAATCTATTGATAAAACCTTTTTGATTCTAGACACGATATCAGCATTGTGAATTGCTTCCATTGATTTATTTCCACTCTTACTTTTAGCATTTTTTAAAATTCTATCTAACTCATTTCTGATTAAGGGAGTAATATCATTATTCATGACATCATCTTCTGTTTCAATTTTACTTGATAGCACATCTATATAATGTCTTTGTAGACTTCTAGACAGCGCATCATTGCGTGATGAATTCCAAAATGAATTATGCAATTGCTCCATCATGTTTTGAAAACTATAAGCTCTAGTTCCATTAATAAATTCATTTTGAGCCATTCTTTCCAATCTCGAATTAGCAAAAAGGGCTGATAAAAATCGATTTTGCAAAGAAGAGATCCTTTCAAAGCTATTGTGTTTTTCAATTTTACTAATAACCGATTTAGGGGCTAACCATTCCATATTAGAAAAAGCATTTTGAAGAAGGAAACTGATTGCTCTTTGTTGTTCTCCTTTTGGTACATGTTTGTAGATTTCACCAGCCTGATCTGAAGTTTTAAGGGTCTGATGGATACCGCCAACATTAGTTATCACATGACCGATATACCGACGATACACTCCCAGAAACTCACCATAAATTTCTTCCAAATTATTATAATTCTCAGATGTTTCATTTGTCCAATTAATCAAATTTTTTCCTACCACTTTCAGATTTTTCAAAGCGTATTCACTCGCCTTCACATTGTCATCTCCTATACTTTCTGTTTGAGAGTGAGGATCTTGCCTTCCCCTTCCAGAACCAAACATGTAGACGGGGTCACCTTCTTTCTCTTTTATCCATTGCTTTAGAGTTCCAATTTCATCTTCAACACTTTGGGCATTTGGGAGATATCTGTAGCCCCAATTAATAGAATAATGATCATAAGGACCCAGTTGTCTTATAAATCTTATGTTCTCATCACCAGGCTGTGCCACGTAGTTATATCTGGCATAATCCATAATTGTAGTAGCAATACCATTCTTTTGAGTAAATGCCCCAGACCTCAAAGAATCAATGGGGTAGGCTGCACTGGCCTTCATATTATGCGGGAGTCCAAGTGCATGTCCAATCTCATGAGATATTACTCGCCTCATCATTTCTCCTATCTCTTCATCAGGTGTGTCTAGGCTCCGGGCTTTAGGATTAGCAGCACCAGTTTCTAAAAGATATCGGTTTCTATAGGATCGGAGATGATTGTGATACCATATAATATCGCTCTCGATAATTTCTCCTGTACGTGGATCTGAAACACTTGGACCAATTGCATTTCTGGTAGTGCTCGCCACATATCTCGCTACACTATATCTAGCATCTTCTGGACTAAAATCAGGATCTTCTTCTGCTGTAGGAGCATCTTTGGCAATAATTGCATTCTTAAATCCAGCTGTCTCAAAACACGAATTCCAATCCTCTATTCCTTTTCTGAAATAAGGTCTCCATTTTAGTGGCGTAGCTGGATCTAAATAATAAACTATTGGTTTAATTGGCTCAACAAGTTCACCTCTTTTATATGCTTCGACATCTTTAGGAACAAGCCTCCATCTTCTTATATACCTTTTTTCATCAGACTTTAATTTGTCGCTGCTATAGTCTATTTTTCTCATAGAAAACCACCCTACTCTTTCATCATATACACGTGACTGCATAGGTTCCTTTGGAAGCAAAATCATGGATTGATTCATCAACATAGTAAGAGTCTCTGTTTTCGATTTTGAAGGAGGTTCTGATGCATTATAAGTCATGATATGACGTACCTCTACATTGATAGGATAGCTCTTAGCGGATTCAATCATAGACCTTTTAGAATCTAGTGCTTTCACCTTATAATCCTTTCTTAGTCTACTATTCAACCCTGATAACGCTTTAATATCACTTGTGAATAATGATGTGACCTCGATAAGCGCAGAAGAAGAATCAGCACTTTCTGCTTTAATTTCAAAAGCTCCTATTATTGGTTCAAAATTATTTGACTCAACAGAAAGGAGAATAGGATCGTTTTCATCTGAAACATTACTTGTAGAATAAACTCGAAGAAGCAACTTGTTTCCCTTTTTGGACCATTTGACCATTTGCTCTCCCACCTTACTGCCCGCATTCAAATATGGGCTCAAATCTGAAGGAACTTTAGCTATTCGAGAGACCAAAAGCATATCCACATTTAGAAGTGAATCAGGCACTTCAAAAAACACTTTATCACCAGTGGAAAAAACTGTAAAAAGCCCTCCGTCACTGATGGCATTTGCCCCTACAACATCACTGATAGTTTTAGGTTTCTCCTCCTTTTTATTATCCTCTTTCCCTTTTGTTTGGGTATAGGTATTAGACGTTATTAGTATCAGAACTACAAAAATCAGGTATCTCATTTTGATCAGATTTCATGTTTTAAAAAGTGTTGCGCCACATCATAGATTCAACCGGAAGTTGAGTTCGTTTTATGTATTTGGCATTGGATTTTTTGTTGTAATAATTAATCACATCTCCATCTAAAGAAAAGTAAATCAACTGCCCAATAGGCATTCCACCATATACCCTCACTGGGAGCACACATGATATTTCTAAAGTCCATGTATTACAAAATCCAACATCTCCTTTCCCTGCAGTAGCATGTATGTCAATGCCCAATCTACCAACACTACTTTTCCCCTCTAAAAAAGGCACAGCATTATGCGTCTCTGTGTATTCTTCAGTGACACCTAAATATAATTCACCAGGTTGTAATACAAATCCCTCTTCAGGAATTTCAAAATGTCTTACTACATTATGTTTCTTGGCATCTAGGACCTCATCTTCATACACGGCGAGATTCTTTGAAAGATGAACATCATATGAATTTGTGCCAAGGCACTTTTTATCATAAGGTTCGATCACAATCTCTTTGTTTTCAATGGAATCGAGTATTTTGGCGTCTGTAAGTATCATAGTTTTCTTCACATAAAATGGGGCAAGATATAAATGTCTTTCATATACTCTGACATAAATCCAGAATATGGTTCCACCTCTGTTTGGAAAGTAACTGAAAATGCATCTTTCTTTCAAGAAACATTGAATTGTGAAGTCCCTCTAGAATATTCAAAATCAGATAAACGAAGTCTAGAATGGCTTTCAAGTAGATACATTATTCAAAAATGTGAAGATGTAAAATCTGATGAAATCGATAAAGACGAATTTGGGAAGCCTCATTTCAAAACAAAAAAGAAAAATCTTTCAATTTCTCATAGTAATGGATATGCTGCTGTTGCGCTCTATGATTTCCCTATAGGCATAGACATTCAAACTTTCGTGGCTAAAATCCAAAGAATAGAGTCCAAATACACTCAAAAGTCAGAAGTCAATCATTATTTATCTTTTGTAGATAAATTAAAGGCACTACATATCATATGGACAATAAAAGAGTCAGTATTTAAACTTTATGGAAGAAAGGAACTTCCATTTAAAGAAGGAATATTACTCGATAAAGCAATATTCAATCCAAAAGACATCACTACTCTAGGCCGTCTTAAAAAGAAAGATGACGAATTTTCATTTCAATCTAAGACAATCTTGTCTGAGGATTATTGCTTGTCACAAGCCAAATTTATAAAATAGGCAATATGGTAAACGAAAAGGTGATTGTTTATACTGAGTCGCATTCCAATATGGAATTCTTGAAATACTGGAATTATAATTTTTTAACAGTTTAGAGACAAAATTTTGAACTTTTCCAGACTTTAAGGATACAAATTGCACTTAATTTACAACACTAAAATTCTTTTAATACACCAGATAAAAATTTAAGTATTTTTGCGATCTCATTTAGAATGAGGCATTAGCTCAGTTGGTTTAGAGCGCTGCCTTGACAGGGCAGAGGTCACTGGTTCGAGTCCAGTATGCCTCACTTTCAAATTATTACATCTAATCAATTAGTCTCTTCCTTAGGGAATATCTTCTGAAACTTTGGTGGCAATTCTATAGAAACATTTACAACCTTCTCTTCAAAAGGGTGAGTAAAATTCAATGAAGATGCATGAAGATATAATCCACTACCTCTAGAAATCTTACCTTCTTCTCCATACTCTTTATCACCTAATATAGGATTTCCAATTGATGAAAGATGTATTCTAAGCTGATGCCTTCTTCCAGTTGAAGGTTTTAACTCAACTAAATTCAATCCACTATACTTTTCAGATTCGATAGATAAAAGAACCTTATATGAGGTAAGAGCCTTTTTAGTCTTTATGCTGGAATCAATAGTTCCGCTTTTCTTCATTTTACCGATAGTAATCGCATGGTAAATTTTTTCAATCTTTCTATTTTCAAATAATTTATTTAGAGCTGTTATAGAAGATCTAGTTTTCCCTATGAGCAAAGCACCACTGGTAGGATGATCCAACCTATGTGCTGGTTCCGGCCTAGGAAGTCTATCAACAGCTTTACTAGATACAAGGTTGGACTCAAGAGCATTCTCAACTGCCCTTTTCTTATTCCCACTGACTACTATTCCAGCTGGTTTATTTATGATGGCTAAGTGCTCATCCTCATAAACCACTTCCAATGAAAGTTTAAATTGTGAATTAACACTTTGTGGCTTTTCTTCAAAAAGTTCTATGTGCTCTCCTCCTGTGATGAAATCCGCAGTGATTCCTATTTTCCCATTTACCTTGACATGCCCTTTGATTATGGCCTTTTTGATACC
>Ga0055584_100000113_pt1 | contig 75347 bp, 95 predicted proteins | sample OSDHelmetaG_FD_58716 | JGI IMG/M metagenome (GOLD analysis project Ga0055584, IMG submission 58716) | Pelagic marine sediment microbial communities from the LTER site Helgoland, North Sea, for post-phytoplankton bloom and carbon turnover... | ecosystem: Environmental > Aquatic > Marine >... | reverse complement strand
GGGGGGGGTATGTTTGGCGTAGTTGGCTGTGAAGTATGAACCCCTACTCTCACGCATAATATTTAAAAAATGGAAAAAGTTGCCAATAATTTCCCCTATATTATTTATGACTATTTAACAGAAAGTTGGTGAGTGTTATGGCTTTAAGTTAATGTATAGCAATTAATATAATAGAGTGACTTAGCTATGAGTGTAATTAGTACTGAGGTGCTAGAGAGAGCATTACCTGCAAAGTTTCAAGCAAGTCTTAATCAAGATTTGTTGGATACTATCAATAATACTTTGACTGACCCTGATGTTCAGGATACGTATAGAGAGAACTTCCTGAGTTACTTGAATGTGTTGAATGATGGACGGTTTAAGATAACTGACTACTTGAATGCAGTTAAATATACTACTCAGAAGTTAATGGGTAATAGTAATACTGTTGCTTATTCTATTACCTTTCCTGATAGGTATAAGAGTATGTTGCATAGGGGGCTTACTAATAAAGAGATGTCCTCAATTATTACGGTGTATAACAAGTCCAAGTTGGTCAATCTTATTATGGAGCAGTCTATTGTTCCGTCATGGATTATTAATCAGCATTTACACCAGAAAGCCATTAATGTTCAGGCAGAATTGATGGTGAATGCTGTGAGTGAGAAAGTAAGAAGTGATGCAGCTAATAGTCTGTTGACCCATCTTAAACCACCAGAAGTTACCAAGGTAGAATTGGATATTGGTGTTAAGCAAGATGATGAGATTGCTGATCTTAAAACGCTAACTGCAGAGTTAGCTTCACAACAACTTAGACTGATCCAAGGTGGTTTAATGACTGCTAAAGGCGCAGCGGAACAGCGTGTGGTAACACGCAAGGTATATGACCATGAAGAAGATTAGTCAGGTACTAATGCTATCTGTACTGCTATGGATAATGAGCCACTTAGCCGTAGGCGGTGTGGCGAAAGGGGAACTAGATGAATAGTGTATTGTATATTGTAATACTTGCAGCAATGGTTGTTCTACAGATTGCACTACCTTTCCTTGGTTTGGATAGATTCTCATTGGTACTTATGGTTGTGTTCATAGTCTTTGCAATAGGGGCATTCTAATGAGTAATGGTAGTCGTTTTCAGAGAAAAGAGATTGGTGAATGGTTAAAGGAGGTTAATTACTCTGATGACCCTGATTATATGCCAAGTGAGTTTGCCTTGGAGTTTCTTACTTTTATTAAGTTGGTTAATGGTGGTGAAGGTGAGGAAAACGTATCACCTGTTATTCACTTGAAGATGTTGGATAAGTTGGATGGTGGTCTACGTAACGTAGCTAATATGATTTTCCGTGGTGCCGGTAAGACTACATTGATGGCTGAGTATATGATTTTATACTTGGCAGTGTATGGGCGATTACCTGCTTTTGGGCGGGTGAAGCTAGTGCTGTATGTGTCAGATAGTATTGACAACGGTGTTAAGTCAATGCGTAAGAACTTGGAGTCACGTTGGGAGAGTAGTGAATTTTTACAGAAATATCTACCTAAGTCTGGACTGAAACTTACTGATATCCGTTGGGAGTTTAAGAACATCAATGGTACTAAGTTTGTTGTTAAAGGTTATGGTGCCAAGACAGGTATTCGTGGTGTTAAAGAAATGGGTACACGACCCCAAATGGCGATACTAGATGATTTGGTTTCAAACGATGACTCTCGCTCACCTACTGTTATTCAGGCAATTAAAGATACAGTTGGTCAGGCCATTAAGTATGCATTGCATCCTAAACGTTCTAAGTGTGTATGGCTTGGTACTCCGTTTAATGCTAATGATCCTTTGTATGAAGCAATGGAGTCTGGTGCATGGGATGTAAGTGTTTACCCTATATGCGAGAAATTCCCTTGTAGTAGAGAAGAGTTTAAAGGTGCTTGGGAAGACCGCTTTGATTATGATTACGTTGAAGCCATGTATGAAGAGTCACTGGCTCAGGGTATGGTCAATGGTTTCTATCAAGAGCTGATGTTACAGATTATGTCTGATGAGGATAGGTTGGTGCTAGACTCTGATCTCAGATGGTTTACACTATCGCACCTCATGGAGAACAAGAGTAACTTCAACTTCTACATCACTACGGATTTTGCAACCAGTGAGAAAGAGTCTGCGGATTTTAGTTTCATAAGTGTTTGGGCTGTTAATAATAAAGGTAGCTATTACTGGGTTGATGGTATCTGTAAGCGGCAGACAATGGATAGAAATATTGATGACCTGTTCATGTTTGCTAATAAGTACAATCCACTGTCAGTAGGTGTGGAAGTATCAGGGCAGCAAGGAGGTTTTATTCCTTGGATTGAGCGTGAGATGATGAGTAGAAATATATTCTTCTTATTGGCTTCAAGTAGTAATGATAGTAAAGCAGGTGTACGACCTACTGGTACTAAGTTAGAAAGATTTAACGTTGTGGTGCCAGATTTTAAGTTAAATAGATTCTTTTTCCCTGTTGAAAAGAAATTCTCAATTGCGGTCAAGGAAATGCTACTTGAGATCAGTCAGGCCTCTATTGGCGGTTTTAAGAGTAAACATGATGATGCCTTGGATACAATATCAATGCTTGCACTCATGCAAATATGGTTACCTAGTGAACAGACGCTATGGCAAAACAAGGGTGATAACATATGGGGCATAGAACACGAAAGCTCTTCTTCTTCTCTAAGCAGTTACATCGTATAAGGAATACGAAAATGAAATTATCACTATTGCTAGAATACTTGGCTTCAGGCGAACTGGGCAACCTTAATCTAGCTGCAGACCGTAAGACTATCAAAGAGGAAAAAGCCATTATAGTCTTACGTAATATTAACCGTGGGTTGGAAGACCTACATACTAAGTTTTTAATACGCAGATCCTACGTGTCTTTAGACACAGTGGCAGGGGAGTTTACCTACACAATAGAGAATGATGACTTCGTTGAAGTGTTATATATCTATGTGAATGGTAAGAAGCTGCATGAGTGCGAGTACAAGTTATTGGGTACTAACTCATTTCAGATTAATATTGTTTTAGGTATCGCAGATGACATACGTGTAGAGTACAAAGCCAGTCATAGAACACTAACAGAGTTGGATATATCATTAGATACTGAAGTGAATTTACCCTCGTCTTACGTCAATGCACTGCTGTACTTTGTAGCTGCCCGCCTATTCGCAGGTGCTGTTAATCAGTTAGATGGTGACTTGAATGAGGGTGTCTCATATGAGCGTAAGTATCAAGATGAGATTGTCACACTCAATAATCAGGGTATTGATGTAGAGGATATGTTCATCAATGACCGATTTACACGTAGAGGATTTGCTTAATGGATACAAAAGATTTATCTAAATACTCAGATGATGAGGTGTTAGAGGGTAAGGGTAGTAGAGTCACAGATATTGTGAGTAAAACTAAGTTTACTAACTGGAAGAATGAACCTACATTAGAAGACCTTAAGGAAGATTTTGAGGGTGCTAAAAATGATAGAGCATCTTTCATGGGTGACTTAGACCGTTGGAATAAACTCTATGATGCCCCTAAGTTTGGGGATAAAGATACTAAAGGTAGTCGTGTAAGTCCTAAACTTATACGTAAGCAAGTTGAGTGGCGCTGTCCTGCGCTGTCAGAACCGTTCTTGTCCACTAACAATCTGTTTGAAGTAAAGCCGCTTACCTTTGAAGATGTGAATAGAGCCAAACAAAACTCTCTGATACTTAATCGCCAATTTAATAATGACCTTAATAAAGTGTTTTTGGTTGATAGTATTGTCAGACGTTTAGCTAAAGATGGTACGGTAATTGCCCGCACTGGTTGGCGCTTTAAAGAAGTGACAGTGACTGAAATGGTTACTGAGTTTGACTATGTACCTACTCAAGATGAAGCCCTAATGCAACAGTATCAGCAGTTAGAGCAGCTTAAAGTATCTGAACCTGATAGTTATGAGCAATTACCTGAAGAGCTTAAAGCTGGCTTTGAAATGAGCATGGAACAGAGTATGCCTTTACAAGCAATTGCTGTTGGTGAAGTAGAGGAGAAAACCACAAAGACTTTATATAATAAACCAACTACTGAAGTCTGTAATATCCGTAATGTGTATGTTGACCCAACCTGTATGGGTGATATTAATAAAGCTCAGTTCATTATCTACAGTTATGAAAGCTCACTCTCTGACTTGAAGAAAGATGGTAACTTCAAAAATTTGGATAAGCTTGAGAACTATGAACATGGTGATGCATTTGATCATGATGGTTCCAGTGAGTTGCTTAACTTCAAGTTCAAAGATAAAGCCCGTAAGAAAATTGTGGTATATGAATATTGGGGTTATCTAGATATTGATGGTAGCGGTGAGACAACTTCTATCATGGCTTCATGGGTAGGTAATACTATTATCCGTATGGAGGAGAATCCGTTCCCTGATAAGAAGCCACCGTTTGTAGTGTTTAACTATTTACCGGAAGAAGAGTCTATCTATGGTATACCTGATGCTGAGTTGTTGGGGGATAATCAAAACATCTTAGGTGCAGTGACACGTGGTGTTATTGATATCATGGGTAAGAGTGCCAATGCTCAAACTGGGTACAGTAAAAACTTCTTGGATAGCTCAAACAAGATTAGATACCGTAATGGTGATGATTATGAGTTTAACCAAGGGTTTGACCCTAGAGTGCATATGCACATGCATAAATTCCCTGAGATACCTAATAGTGCAATGCAAGTTATTCAGATGGTCAATAACGACTCTGAGTCTTTATCAGGTGTGAAAGCATTTGGTCAGGAGGGATTAAATGGCGTTAACTTCGGTAATACTGCCACTGGTGTCCGTGGCGTACTGGATGCTGTATCTAAACGTGAGCTTAGTATTCTTAGACGTATATCTGAAGGTTTCAAAAATATAGGTAAGAAAATTATCTCTATGAACTCTGAGTTTTTATCAGAGGAAGAAACTGTACGTATTACTAATAGTGAGTTTATTAAGATACGTAGAGATGACCTAGCGGGCGACTTTGACTTGGTTCTTACTATCTCAACAGCTGAAGCAGATAATGCCAGTGCTGAAGAGCTTGCATTCATGTTGCAAACCATGGGCGATAAGATGGGTCCAAAGATCATGCAAACCATTTTAGCTAAGATTGCTACTTTACGTAAGATGCCTGACCTAGCCAAGATGCTTGAGGATTATGCACCTGAACCTGACCCAATGCAGCAAGAAATGCAACAACTTGAGATTGAGTATAAGAAAGCTGAGATTGCTAAAATTATGGCAGAAGCTAAAGAACTTGAAGCCAAGTCTCTTGTATATGGTGAGAAAGTTGGTGTAGAGAACGCACGAGCACGCTCACTAGAAGGTGATGCCGGTAACAAGGCCATTGACTTTGCTGAACGTGAGAGTGGTGTTAAACAGGCTAATGAGCTTGCTAAACAAGATGCAGTGAACCAAGGTAATTTGATGTCTCAAGAAGCTAAGGCAGCAGCTCAGTCACAGCAGATGAAAGATAAGCATAACATGGACTTACTGAAGTCAGCAGCCGATGTTGAGATGCAAGCACGCATACCTAGCCCTGCATCTGCATAAAATAAATTGAAAATAAATTATGTACCCAATTTAGTATTGGGTTATAAATACAACAATCAACTAAGGTAAGAACAGATGTTATCACGTACTGATTTAGATAAAGAGATTGCAACACTAGAATCTAAGGTAAAACTAGGACGTTCAGCTGAACTGCTTTATGCAAATAAAGATTTTAGTTTAGTAACTGATATGTACCTAAAGGATTACCCAATTGAGATAGTTAATAAATTATGTATGCATGCACGAGATAGTGCAGAGTATGTAGAACTAGTTGCAGAGCTTGATGCTATTAGTCGTTTTAACCTGTTCTTAAAATCCACAATTAAAGAAGGGCAATTGTCTGAAAGCAATCTTAAAGATGCTAAAGCTATCCCTGAGAGTGAGTTATATTAATGCCTGATATGTATAGTATGTCCGATGAAGAATTAGCACAAATGGATTTCGGTCAATTTGTTGCTGACAACGAAGAGGTTGCTGATGAGGAACCTGCTGAGCAAACGCCAGAAGAACCTGAAGAAGCTCCGGAGCCAGAAGCTGACAATGCAGAGTCAGAAATAGATGGTGAAGAAGAAGAACAGGAAGAAGTGGAAACTGCCGAAGTAGATGAAACTGAAGAGCCTGCAGATACCACAGAAGCCGATGTTTTTGACAATGCCGATGAAGGTACTCAAGAAGATGCTGATGAGGACACTGACGAAGAGTCGGAAGAACCTACAGATGGTATGTCATTAGAAGAGCTGCAAAGTTTCTATGACGCTGTCACTGCTGAGTTTAAAGCTAACGGTAAGATGATGAGCATTAGCAACCCATCTGACATTAAGACTTTAGTGCAGCAAGGTATCAACTACAGCAAGCGTATGGCTGAGATGAAACCGGGAATGGGTGTACTTAGAACACTTGAAGAACATGGTTTAATGAGTAATGAGAAAATCTCCTATCTAATTGACCTGCATAACAAAGACCCTAAAGCCATTGCCAAACTTGTGAAAGATAGTGGTATTGAAGCTTATGATCTTGAGTCTGAGGACACAGATAGCTACAAGCCAGTTAATAAAGTTATTGAGCAGAGTAAGTTTCAAGAAGTGGTCGCAGAGCTAAGAAGCTCACCAAAATTTGCAGGACTACTACAAACTATCTCTGGCTCATGGGATGAAGATAGTCACCACTTTGTTATCAACAATCCTAACGTTCTACGTGTGCTTAGTGAACAGCAAGAAAATGGTGACTTCAATAAGATTTTAGATAAGGTTGAATACGAACGTTCTTGCGGACGTTTGAAAGATGTATCAGATATTCAGGCTTACTCTATTGTGGAGCAAACACTAATACCTAGCACTAAACCTGCAGAACCTAAACCAGTTATTAAAGCACCACGACCTAAGCCTAAAGCTGCAAGTAATAACAGCAAGAAGCGTAAAGTGGCTAGCCCTAATAGTGGCAGTTCTGCTAAAGAAGAAGCATTCAATCCACTGGCTGTCTCTGATGAAGAGATTATGAAAATGGCCGAACTACACAAATTATATTAATCTGAAGGAATATAACGATGGTTGCAGCAACTAAACAAGGTATGACCTATAATGACGGTGCGTCTACCGTAGGCTCTACCCAATTAAATCCACACTTCTTTGAGCGTAAAGCTCTTGTTGAAGCACGTGAAGAGCAATACTTCGGTCAGTTAGCTGATGTACGTAGTATGCCTAAAAACTCTGGTACACGCATTAAGCAGTATCATTACCTACCTTTACTTGATGATGCCAACATCAACGATCAGGGGATTGACGCAGCGGGTGCTGAACTTGTTGATGGTAATCTCTATGGCAGTACCAAAGACATTGGTTTAATCACTGGTAAGCTCCCTGCACTTGGTGAGACTGGTGGTCGTGTCAACCGTGTTGGTTTCAAGCGTAAAGAAATTGAAGGTACTTTTGAGAAATTTGGTTTCTTCACTGAATACTCAAAAGACTTGATGAACTTTGACTCTGATCCTGAAATGATGAGTCATATCATGCGTGAGCTAATGACTGGCGCCATGCAGGTAACTGAAGATGCACTACAGATTGACCTATTGACCAACGCTGCTACGATTTACTTTACAGGTGCTGCAACAACTGCTGCTACCGTAAGTGAAACCTCTGTACTGACCTACACTGATTTGATGCGTGTGGCGATTACTTTGGACAACAACCGTACGCCTAAGCAAACTAAGATTATCACTGGTACTCGTAACATTGATACCAAGACTATCCCTGCTTGCCGTGTTGTTTACTGTGGTTCTGAAATGATCCATACTCTTGAAGCCATGAAAGATTTACATGGTGAACGTGCCTTTGTTCCGGTCAACCAGTATGCTGCAGGTACTACTCTGCTTAAAGGCGAACGTGGTTCTATTGGTGAGTTCCGCTTTGTAGTTGTCCCTAACATGTTCAAATGGGCAGGTGTTGGTGCTACTAACTCTGATGCTTCATTCCATAGTACAGGTACTAAATACGATGTATTCCCACTATTGATTGTTGGTGATGAATCATTCACTACTATTGGTTTCCAAACTGATGGTAAAGGTAATAAGTTTGAAACTGTTAACCGTAAGCCCGGCGTTGAAACTGCAGACCGTAATGATCCGTATGGCGAAATGGGCTTCAGCTCTATCAAATGGTGGTACGGCTTCATGGGCCTACGTACTGAGCGTATCGCAGTTATCAAGACAGCTGCTGTAATGTAACAACTAACCGGTCTAGCCCCATGTGGGGTTAGGCCAATCTTTTATCTATAATTAAATAATTGCAAGGTGCAGGACTAATGAGCGTTGATACTACTAAAGAAGTTAAATTACCTAGCGAAATTGAGCTACTAAAGACTCAAGCTGATATTCTTGGTTTAGACTATAAAGGTAATGTGAGTGCCAAAGCACTACGCAAGCAAATCATGGATTTACTACTGTCTGAGTCAGATGATAATGATAAGTCTATTTCAAACAAAGACCGTGTGACTCTTGAAAAAGAAAGCGGCAAACTAATTCGTGCAGTTGTAATGCCAGTGGCCGCCCATATGCGAGACTACCAAGGCCAGTTGTTCTCTGTAGGTAACTCTGTTATCAACACGATCAGTAAGTATATTCTGTTCAACAGTGAGTTCCATATCCCAAACATTATCCTTGAGCACATTGAAGCTCAGGAAATGCAATACTTCACTACCAAGCGTGTGAACGGTCGTGATGTACGTGAGTCTAAGATGGCTAAAGCATTCAATGTTACCCGCTTGCCTACACTTACCAAAGAAGAGTTAATTGAGCTTGGTCGTAGCCAAGAAAACCGTAACGCTGTAAACGACTAATTAAGGTTATATAATGTCTTCTATTCCAATTCCAGATAGTAGTATCAGTCTTGAGTTCCAGATTGATGAGCTGACTAAAGGCACCGCAGATGGTAATGGTGTCTTTGATGTAATGCTCAAAGCTGTTAAATCCCACTTACGTGAGGAGTTTGATGCTGAACGTATTCGTGGTACTGACTATGCTAATGTCTTCTCACAGTCTCTTACACAGGTAATGGCGCAAGCCACGCAGTATGCGTTGGCTAAGTCTAAGATGGGTTTAGAGCTACAACTACTGGAAGCGCAGATAGGTAAACTGGCTGCTGATACGGTATTAACTACCAAGCAAGCTGCGCTACTTGAAGCTCAGATTACAACTGAGAATGCTAATGCAGCAATGGTATTAGCCAATACAAGACAGACAGATTATCAGACCAACTTTATACTACCCGCTCAGTTGGAAGCCACTGAAGCACAGACATCACTCGTTACAGTACAAGAAGCTCAAGTCGTACAACAAACACTTAACACTGTTGCACAACGTGATCAGATTGATGAGCAAACCAAATCCATTACTGCTGATACTAAACTTAAAGATGTTCAGTGGGATATGCTCGTATTTGAGCGTGACTTCAAACAGGCAGTGGAATTAGAGTCTATACAATCTGATATCACACTTAAAGAAAAGCAGTTAGCGTTATCTGATAAAGAGATACTTGTTAAGCAAGCTCAGATTGATTTAGCCACTAAAGATATTTTACTCAAGCAAAATCAAATTGATTTAGGAACTAAAGAGCTGTTGGTTAAACAAGCTCAATTGGATCTAAGTAGTAAAGACTTGTTGTTAAAAGCAGAGCAGATATTACTGACTAAATATGAGTTAGCTAATAAACTACCTGCAGAGGTAGCACTGACCACTTCACAGAAATCTTTTTATGACCAGAAGACTAAAACTGAGAAAGCTCAGGTAGATGGTTCTGATTTAACTGAAGACTCTGTATTGGCCTATAACAATAATTTAATACAGGAGCAATCAAAAACTTTCTTACGTAGCGCACAACAAACAGCTGCTAAGTTATTGATAGACACATGGATAGTTAGAAATCAAAATGACCCTGATGGTAACAGAGCTGATGCTAACAATAAGTTGGAAGACACAACTATTGGTAAAGCAGTGCAGTCAATCATGAGTGGTATTGATGTTACTATTGTTTAATTGGTTTAGTATATGATAAAGGGCATTGGAGACAATGTCCTTTTTTTATGGGTGAATATTATGGGTAGTAAGACGTATAGAAGTTCAGTAACACAGAGACTGCTAGATGACGAAAACTATAGCAGCTCTGCTGATTATGGTATGCAAAAGTATATAGCAGAGAGGAAGCTAAATCTAAGGCCTAGTATGGACTCCAAAAGCCTTGGAGAGTGCGTGACAGGTATCAGAAGTACGTCTATGCCTGTTAAGTGGAAACAGGCCTATAACAGAGCCTTAGACACGGATAACTACATATTTGGTGTACCTAGATCAAGTATCAGTACTACGAGTCTCACTGATACTAAAGCAGCCCTCACTACATACCTTGAGACTGTAGAAGGTCAGGCAGTAAGTGTGCTCTATAACAGCCTAAATGATAAGAACCCTTACCACTTCGGTTGGAAGGCCTTATACGATGATTACTTGTACTCAGGTAAAACCAATGAGATTAAGAAGCTCTCAGTGCGTATGGGTACGCCTTGTTACCTACTAAGCAGTCAGATGATACTAACACAAGAATCCATAGATGAAAGCACTAGAATGGGCACTACAGAGCAGTATGGCTTGGCTATGTCCTACGGATATACTCCAGACAGAGCAGTAGACCCTAATAGAGAGCAACCAGACATAGAGATAGGTGATGCAGATAAACTAATCATAACCTACGTGTATAGTTTAAATAATCAATTAGAGACAGGTACTGAAACCATATCACTAGATGATGTATTCCCTGTAGTGCTTGAGAGTACAGTAGACGCACCTGAAGAGGTTGAGTACATGCAGGCCATGTATAAAGTAGGTGATACGTACAAACTCTTTACTTATGAATACATGAGTGGTGGTATTGAGGAGATTGATAAGGCCACAGGTTATGAGGAAGAGTTCGGTCATTATTACCCAAGACTCTACACACGTATAGATAGTGAAGATGTTGTGGAAAGGGCTGACGATGACACCCGTAAAGTACATACTGAAAATATGATGAACTTACTAGGTTTGGACTTAGACTCTATCACTGAACAGATTGAGGAAAGTATTGAAGATATAGACAGCAGTTATAAGTACATATTCATGCATCTGTCTATCTCTGTCAATAAAGACCAAGATGACCAAGTCAATGCTGAATACCTATACAACTACTTTAATACACTATATGACAAGAGTGATGATGTAGCAGTGGCGGATAGGGTGGCACCGGTACTCAGTAATGAAAAGAGTAGAATGACTCAAACCATAACAGATAGTGAATACACTCAGGTGTTAAGTTATACCAAAGCAGGCAAATCAGTACGTACTGGTGTCACTACTAATAACGATGGTGCTGATTTAGCTAAAGGTGAGTTCTGTGTTAAGTACGGTATTGTGCGTACAAACAAAGGTAACAGTGTATTTGGCTCAACTACCAGTAAGCACATATTCGTTTACCAGATAGGTGATAACCAGTACATAGAACTGACACTACACGATCTCAGGATTAAGCAGATATATCAGAACAACACAGTTACAGCCATAGACTATGATGAGAATTTAACAGTACCACTAGATATAACAGTGGTTGAGCAATCTCAATTTAATAGAAGAGAGTTACTGCTTAACAGAGCCATGCAGATAACTGTTAGCACCAAGAAAGTCATAAAAGAGAAATGGTATGAAAGCACTATATTTAAAGTAGTAATGGCAGTCATATCTATTGGTATGAATTTAATCGTACCGGGTTCTGGCCTAACTCTTACAGCCTTAATGGAGGCGGTAGTAGTCACTGTATTAACTGGTTTAGCCATTAAAGTAATTATCAACATAGCTGTAGAGATAGCAGTGGCTGTAGGATTATCCCCTGAACTTACAGCTGTAATAACATTGATATTGGTAGCAGCAGGGGCTATGTCAGGTAAGATAGATTTTAGTAAGATACTAGATGCTAAAAATTTGATGGAAGCCACAAACCAAGCATTTAATATGTATGCACGTGTGACAGCAGAAAGGATCAAACTAGTACAAGAAAAGATGCAAGAGTTTGATGAGTACGCTGAAAGTGAGTGGGACAGATTATCTGAAGCCCAAGAGATGCTTAACACAGGTGTTGTACCTTTAACTTTAGAACAGCTACTGACACCTATAAGCACGGTAAATATAAATTTGGGTGAGACAGCTGAAGACTTCTATACTAGAAGCACCTTTGTTGATGTTTATGACTTGTCCTACAATTCAGTGGATTACTTCTTAGCAGCAGCAAAAGATATACCACTTCAATATAAAACCATCAACAGTAGGCCTAATGAGCCTATTGAAGAACTATTAATCACATAAGGATTACAGTAATGGCTATACAATTTCCTACCACAATAAGCAGCATCTTGCAGGGGGCACAAACACCAAATGTTAGTATTCCAAGTCCTTACAGCAATACTGGAGGTATGGCAGAAACAGGGAGCATTACACCTATAGTAAACAGTGTCTCTAACGTTGCACCTGATATACAAGTGAGTGCAGGTAAGCAGCTTAACTCTGTTCAACAATGGCTTCAATCCAAGTTCCCTAATACCTATGCGGGTGTAGGTGCAGATGTCTCAGCAGTAGCTCAAGGAGCAGGGGAGATAATTGATCAAGGTGCTGCAAGTTGGGATAAGATGTCTTTTGGTGAAAAAGGTAGTGCAGTGCTGGGCGGAGCACAGAGTGTCTATAATATGTACAATGCCTACCAACAAAACAAACTAGCTGATGATCAGTTTCAATTCACCAAAGACTCATTTAATAAAAACTTTGAAGCATCTGCTAAAACTACCAATGCAGCACTGGCTGATCGTCAAGCAACACGTGTAGCTAAAGACCCTAATACCTACGCAAGTGTTGACGACTACATGAGCAAATACGGAGTATAAGAATATGGCTACAATTGACTTTAGACAAGTTGCAGGAGCTAACTTTAATGATAGTAATGCTTTGCGCCTAGCGGCAGCCCAATCAGGTAACACTGCATTAACTGGTTTGCAAGGTGTATTCCAAGAGGCTATGGGTGCGGTACAGAACCGTAATCACGCAGATATGCAAGCTATCATTAATCAGCAAACACCTGAGAACATAAATGACCCTACTGCCGTAGCAGCTCTAATGGAGCAGTTCAAAGGTATGGCAGCAGCAACAGGTAACAACTGGGACCCAACTGTAATAGGAGCAGCACTGGATACACGTAAAGACACGTTACTCAACCGTGGTGGTAAGCAGATAGGTAATGCCCAAGCAGGTGTTGATCTACAGTCAGCTACCCAAGACATGACACAGACAGGTATTGTTAACGCACGTACCAATAGTGAAGCAGAAGCTGCGTCTGCTGCAGCCAAGAAAGAAGCACAGTACTCAGACATTTTAAAAATAATGAGTAGTGGTGAAGCTTACTTAGGTACATTGGATATGACTACACCAGAGGGTAAAGCTGAAGCTGCTAAGTACCAATTAGAAATGGATCAGGCCATAGCTAAATCTGACCCTGATGGTATAGATATGCTTGATTCTGCTAATCTGTTTGCACTAGGTGAAAGTCAGAATAACGATGCTTATGAGAGAAGACTACGTCAGAAAACTGCCGAGACAAACATTAATAATGCTATTGATGCTAACACTCGTGGCAATGTTGGCTTGTCTTTTAAGATACAGGAGGGTACAGCTAAAACACAACAAGCTCAGGTTGCAGAAGTACGTAATAAAGCGGAGTTATATGGCTTACCACCTACGATGTTTAAAAAAGATGGTAGTATTGATGCAGGAGCTGCTGCACAAGGATTGGCAGCTCAGGTAGATGATGCTGTACGTAAGCTGCGTAACCCTACAGACTCTGTACCGTTTGCTGACCGTGTTCTTGAGTACATGAAAACCCCTGATGATAATAGGGTTCTTGACAATGTTCAGTTAGGGCAAGCACAGAAGTCTTTAACTAACTATGCTCTACAGAATGTGCAAGGTAAGTCACTTAAACTCAATGACGATGAGAAGTGGGCTGTAATTCAAGCCATGGCAACAGGTGAGCTTCAGTCTGATAGTGCGGGCACATGGAACGTAGCAGGGGTATCTAACTATGAGGGTCTTTACGAAGAGGTAGTACCTAATTTTGTTAACCGCCTACGTCAACAGACACAACCTATAAAAGAAAACAACGCTATCGCCGAAGTGTATGCAAACTTTTTTGGGGGTGCAGGTAAACTGGTTGACGCAGTTGAACTAACTAAAATTATGAATATGGGTCCTGATAGTGAGCATAACAAGTACCTACCCCCATCATTAAGAAACAGTGAGTACAAAGGCCCTGTTTACACAGACAAACCCGAGTATGTGGACAAGGCACTAAAAGCTAAAAGAGCTGCCGCTGCTATTGAGAAAAGTGGCAATCAAGTTAAACCATCTAAGGCTAGTGGTGGTACTCCACGAAGTGTCTACGATCTGAGAAATAATTACTAAGATCTAAACTAAGTCACCTAAATGGTGGCTTTTTTATTATCTGTAGTTTTGTATGTGGTATAAACTATACCCAGTTATTCAATTAAACATAGAGAGTATAAAATGGCGAATACCATTACAGATTATATTGAGCAGAACAAAATTGATCTTGAGAATGCACGTGCTAACGTTGCAACAACACTTGATACCTTCAAGACTAAAAATGGTATAGCCACTAAGGTAGCTGAACCTATACCTGACTTCAACCAACCAAACCAAGTAGTGTATGAGCCAAACACACTGGCAGCTAACCGTGTGCCTAAAGCCAATACTGCTACTGCTGTGCTCAAAGATACGGCTAATGCTATAGGCTCAGGCCTAGTTGGTGCTGCTAGTGGTTTAGCATCTAGTGCTGCTCTGGCAGGTTCTGGTCACAAAATGATTTATGACATGGTTACTAAAGGTAGTACAGATGTTGATACTGACCTAACTATCAATAACACTAAGCAGGCACTAGGGTTAAACCAAGCCAAGGAATTCTTACAAGAGAATAAGTCTGATCTTGTTAAGAACAAGCAAGCTTTATTAGACGGTATCATGAAGAATACCAACATGTCTGAGACAGATCGTGCAGGAGCTGTTGCAGGTTACTACAAAGATAATCCTGATATGCTACTACTTGATACTGCTAAGGTACTTCCTCAGTCAGTGGTTGAGATGTACACAGGTGGTAAGGTTGTCAGTGGTATTCGTGGCTTAAACAAGATGAGTGCAGCTGCAAGAGTAGGTACAGCTACCAGTGGTACAGTATTTGGTAACGCTATCTCAGAAGCTGCTGATGACCCTAACAACGATGTAGATGCTCGCACTATTATGGCTGCTGCTGCCAAAGGCCTAACTGTGGGTGGTATTACTGGTGGTTTCGCAAGACTAGCCCCACATGGCGATATGGATACAATCCTATCAGGTATGGCAGGTAACAGTGCTCGTACTCTTAAAGGTGCTGCTATAGGTGCTCCAGTAGAGGGTGTAGAAGAGTTCTTAGGTGAGTCTGCCGAGAAAGTAATAGATAACTGGGATAAACGTATTCGTTTGGATCAGGGTGCTCTAGCAGCCGGTACACAGGGTCTGCTAATTGGGATAAATGCTAACGTAGCCACAACACTTCCAGGAGTCGTAGGTAGCGCCACAGCTGATGTAGGTACTGCTATAGAGCAGAGAGATACTAGAAAGAATGGTACAGCTGAAGAAAACGTTGATATCACCAGTGATAAATTCAATCCTGTACGCGCGTATAAAGATGCACTATTCAAGAGTGGTTCAAGTAATCCTGAAGAGCGTGCACAAGCGGAGCTTACTGTTGTTGCTGCAAGTAAAGCTATCTACACACGTGTAGACGAAATGGAAAAAGCAATTGACAGTGAGACAGATATTGCAACACAGACAAAGCTTATCAATGACTTGATAGAGTTTGAAGCTAAGTATGTGGCACCAATGGAAGCTGAAGTTAAAAACCATATCAATAGTGTTAAAGCTAATAAGGCTGAGATTATTGAGCAGAGCAGAGAAATGATAGGCAATGTGTCTAAGTCACTTGAAAGCACTGCTTCAGTACGTGCTGCCCGCTACGATGCAGCTATTGCAGATAGAGGTACAGAGATAGGTAGTTATACTCCATCAAGATCAGATGACCAAGTATCTACCACTTCAACAGGTATTGCTAATTCTGACGATACTTCTCACATGTCTGATGACCAACGTAAAACTTGGGAAGTGTCTAAATCTGCTGTAGCTAAAGTTCCTTACTTCAAAGAAGCATCAGAGAAATTTGGTGTACCTATGCGGGTAATTACAGCTATTGTTGCAACAGAGTCAGGAGGTAAGTTCTCAGCTAAGAGTCCAACAGGTGCGGTAGGTCTACTACAACACACTGGTATATTCCGTAAAGAATATGGCTTAAGAACAGGGGATAGTATTGGTGTTACTAATGCTGCTGTAGATGCTACCGTACAAGATTTAGCTAAGTCATATAAAGAGTTTGGCAATTGGGATGACGCTATCCTTGCATACAATGCAGGCCGTGGCGGTGTACGTAGCTATAAGAATGGTACATTCTCAGGCAGTGCAGCACGTAAAGCTGAAGTAGATGGTTATGTAGGTAAAGTACGTGGTTACTTAGGTGGTGGATCAGTAGGTACTGCTACCAATTCAGGTAATGGTTTTGTCAGTAATGATAAGTTAAAAGGTCTACGTATTAAGAGTGGTGAATCTATAGGTAATGGTGAAGTACGTGGATATACTGCTGACTTTGCTAAAGTAACTCAAGACTTAGTTGGTGATGAACTAGTTCATTTTGCATCTTTTAATGATGATTTCCATGGTAGTCGTGGCGGTCAACACCCTAAAGGACAGGCATTTGATTTCAGTATTAAAGGTACGCAAGCTGAAGCCAAAGCTAAAAGTGCTGATATCGTTAAGAAGTTGGAAGCATCTGCTAAAGCTCAGGGTTTCACAATCAAAGTTCTTAATGAATATACTAATCCGTCTGAGGGGGCTACAGGTGGTCATATTCACGTGTCTGTTACAGGTAGGATTGCAGGTCAATCTAGTGCTGAGAATACAGAAGAAACGGTAGACTATGATGCTGAAGAGATTGCACCTCTTGATATTCCTTTTGATGAAGAAGTAGATATTACAGAAGAAGAAAACATTGAGGAATTTATAGAATCTACTGATGCCTTCATAGACGAAAATGAGAAGTACATAAGCAAAAGTAAAAGAGATTTAGTCTCTGTGTTAGGTGAGAAAGAGATTGAAGAGAGTCCTCTTTACAGTCAAGCGCAGAAAGTGGCTTTACGTAAACTGTTAGGTATCAAAGAGAAAATCAAATCAGGTAATGACATTGATAAAGTTAGCACAGAAATCTATAAGGGTAAGAAAGGTGCTACTACTTTAGAGTCTAATTTGGGTATTCAACAGTATGAAGAAGTGATCACTCGTAGTATAAGTACGAATGACACTGACACTGCCGATAAGTATTTAGGTATGCTTGATAACTTTGTAGATAACCATGCAAGTAAAAATACATTAATCCAAGACAACATAGCTGCAGCTACTCGTGATAATCCTTTGACCATTGCTCCTAATGAAAATAATGAATGGGGTATTGTTGACCGTAGTGCTTACACAGAAGCAGAATTTAAGAAAGCAGGTGGTTTATCATTTAATGGGCCTAACCGTTTAACTAAAGCTATCCAGTCAGAAGCTAATGATCTGTCTGATTTTAGGGAAGCAATGGGTGTTATATCAAGCACCTTGATTAATACACAGAACCCAGTTGTAGCATCAACGGTAACAGCTCCTGTGGTCGTGCCTACACCCACTACGCCTGTAACGACTACTACTGCATCGGCACCTACGCCTACGGCTGCTGTGCCTCCTGTGAGTGTGTCTCCAACCCCTGTAGTACCAGTTAATCCTGCAACAGTATTTGCTGAGCAAGATGACACTGTAGATGATGCGATCTATTTAACTGATGATACATTTGGTTTTAATGAGAAAAATCAATATGGGTTAAATGTTGCTACAGATGAAACATTAGATAAAAATACTGCAGCTATTGATAAGGTATTAGCTACTGCTGAAACAGGTAACGTAATGTTCCCTGATGTGGGCGTAGGGGCGAAGTTAAAGGCCAATGCACCTAAGACGTACGCTTACCTACAAGAACAGCTACAGAGCAAATTAGGAGTAGATAATACTACTCTACTGGCTAATGCACCTAGAAAGGTTGTACCTAAGCGAAGTGCTGTAAATAGTAAAGGTAAGCTATCTACTGTGGCTTCTAACCCACTTGAACCACAACAAGGTAGTAATGAGTTAACCACTACTTCTACTGTTGGTAAGCGTGGATACAGAAACAACTATAGTGGCCCTAGTAATACTGGTGGTCAATGGTCGCTTAATATTGTGCGTAATAAGTCAGATAACAGAGTAGCAAAAGTTGTACTGGACAATACCGATATTGAAGGTAAGAACGTACGTAGCATACTAGAATTTGATGACATGATGACTGATGGCGATATCATTGATCAGATTGAAGCAGATAATGGTATTAAGCAGGTGTTACAACAAACAGATAGCAGCGAAGCAAGTGTAGATACTACACCTGAACTTGATAATGTTAAGGGGCGTACTTTCCCTAAAGAGCTACGTAAAGCTACAGTAATTGAGCCTGTTATTGACACTCTGTTTGATTACATTGAGTCAGAGACAGTCAGTACTAAAGAACGTAAGTTATATACTTCAATCATTAAGCCTATTCTTAATTTTAATCCCGGCTTAAAGATACGTTTGTCTGAGACAGTGAAAGCAAGTAGCTATGATAAATCCAACAATACTATCTACGTAAAGGTTAATAGTAAGGGTAGTAATATCCTACAAGAAACTACACGTATGGTTGTGTACAGTGCTACTGCTAATTTGGCTATTCGTTTGCAAGACAGTACGTATGAGAATATCAAAGCTGAAGGTAAACAGATGGTTCAGCTTAACTATGATTTGTCTAAAGCCAAGCGTGATATTGAGCGTATTGTTACTCTCAGCGGTAAAGAGTACATGGGTCTTACACGTAAAGAGAAAGCCAGACTATTAGATGCTCTATCTAGTAATGAGAAATTACTAGGTGCTGTAGTAAGTGACCCTGCTATCGGTAAGTTCCTACGTTCTGTGTCTACTACTGAGGGTAAGGTTAAGAGTAGCTTATTCCGTAAAATAACTAATAGCTTACGCACGTTCTTTAACATTGCCAGTAACGACCAAACAGCTACTTTGTTTGACCGTATGATGGATATCACATCACGTACCGTAGAGCTTCAGTCTAAGAATAATGAGGTTAACTTCAAATCAAGTGAGGGTGGTAAAGCCAAGGTATTCCAAGATGTTATCAAGGAAGAGGTAGAGATTGAGCGTAGTAAAGAGTTCTGGCAGCGCAATCAACTACTGGCCGGTTTCACTCAAGTAGCTGCCAAGTCTAAGCCTTTATCAGGTGTGGCTAATCTAGCGTCTAAGCTAAAGATTGATCTAATGCAAGGATTGGGTTCACTCGTGTCTGAAAGCCCTACAAAGGCACAGAGAGATCAGTTAGTAGACTTCTTGGCTTATAGAGATGAGTTGTCACAGCATCTATTAGATACGTTCAAGAGTAAAGGTAAATCAGATAAAACTGGAGCTGACTTCAATTATCAGGATTTGAAAGGCTTCTTACAAGAAGATGGGCAGATTGATGAGAACACTCTCACATCTGTGGCACTAGCTACCTATAACTGGGCGATTGAGTTTGGTAATAAAAATCTGTCAAATGATAAAGATATCAAAAAATTCTTAAACCTTAATCCGGATGAAGATGCTTATATACCTGACCGTATCAGAGAGCAGTATCAGTTCCTTACTGAGATAAAAACATACAGTATGCTTAGTATAGGTAAAGCGGCCGCAGGTGCTATGAACATCAAAGCTACTGACTTTGTTAAATTGGAAGCTCAATCTGCCTTTGAGAGTAGCTTAGGTGAGTGGGCTATCAACGCTATGCAATCAGCTAACTTAATCCACTTACACACAATACCTACCACACAGCATATTGCTAACATTGAGTATGTAGGTGGCGATCTTGATACAACTCTTAGAGGTGGCAGCACACAAGCACTAAATACAAATGGTGTTGTTAACTTCATTTCAGTAAGTGGTGTGAATGGTGGTCAGAAGAATAGACGTTTAAATGAAATTGCATTTAAGAACAAGAACACTCTTGGTTATATGGAGAAAGTGTTTGGTATTGAGATTGGTTTACGCGCGCCTACGTTAGAACCTAGCAGTAAGGTTAAGACAACCATCAAGCGTACTAAAGCAGTAACGTCAGCTATCCAAACTGTATTCACTAAGAAGATGCAGGACGAAGCCATATCTATTGATGAGGATATGTTTAAGTCACTTAACACTCTAATCAGTGTGGACAGAGATGCTGCATTGCAGATGATTGGTGCACTAGTAACAGATGAAGCACTGGCAGAAGAACATAAAGATGATAGAGCAAGTCTAGTGTCTGCTGCTGAAGGTATCATGCGGGATTTAGAGAATGCCAATGACTTCATTGGTAGCTTACCTAGACAAGCAGATGGTGAACTGGTTAGATTTTATGATGGTGTTTATGGAGCTAAGAACAACCGTATGCATTATAACTCTAACATGTTCAACTTCCAGAGCAGCTTATTGCATCGTTCTATGGGTCAATACGACAACTTCAATTCTACAGTTGAGTTAGATGGTTTGCGTGCAGATGTGCCTAATTTCTTTAATGAAGATGGTCAACTATCTGAACTTGGCCTATTCTACAAAGCACTGGGTGAGAGAGCAGAGGGTACTGAGAAAATCATTGAGAAAGCATTAGAAGGTACTAAGTACAGCAAAGGGTTTACTCAAGACAAGATTCCAGGTGAGGTGTTCTTGCCTGCATTCCATGAGTACATGTCTACTGACCCATTGGTAGCTGAAGCAGTCGCAGCAGCTCGTAACCTCCTTACAAAGCCTAACAACATGTCTAAAGCAGATACTGCAAAGATTGCTGAACTGGTGGCTGTATGGAAGGGTGGTGCAGAGTCTCTACGTGGTCTACTGGAATATACTAAATTAACCATGGCTTTAGAGTCAGGTGATGTAAGTTTCAATACACGTATTGGTATTCACTCTGATGGTGTTAACAATGGTATTGCACTAGCCAATGTATCTCTAGGCACAGCTACTGACAGGTTCCTATCTCAGGTGGGTATGTTCGTGAAAGGTAGTAAGTACAGCAACTTCTTTGATACTCGTACTGATAAGGATTTACAGGATTACTATGAAGGGTTTGGTACTGTTCTTAAAAAGGTATTCACAAGTAAGTGGAATCAGGGTAAGAACTTGTTAAATGCTAAGGGTAAACCAACTGACCAAGCCATATTACTGCGTTTAAACACTTCGTTCTTTGAGCGTGCCAATATGAAAGCACTACTAATTCCATTTGGTTATAGTGCAGGCATGAAGCGTATTAAGTCATTGGCTTATGGTCAATTCCTACAAGACGTTAAAGGTACTATGAAACAGTTAGCTAAGAAAGATTTTAGTGACCCTAAAGTTGTAGCTGAACATAAACTACTAAAGGATAATTTAGAGTATCTGTCAGGCACTGAGATTGATCTACCTACAGGTAAGGATATCTTAGAGTATTGGTTTGATATGAAGACACTCAATAAACTAGGTACTAAGTATGAAGCTGAACTTGGCGGTGTTGTTGAGAAAGCTATGCAGGAATATGCTGCAGACTTTATTGAACAACGTGACCTTAACGTCAGAATACAGGGAGCTGCCTCTGAAGCTTATTTAACTGTGCGTGATGTACTGGTCAAGCAGGGTAATGAAGCCTATGTACAGACTCTAGTTGATAGTGGTATGACTAAGGATAAAGCAGACAAATTGTTTAAAGCTGAAGGCATGCCTGCTAAATACTTTACTGAGAATGTAGCACCTAAATTAATGGCTTTAGTACCTACAGTTAAAACACCATACAACCATTCAAGTGATAACAATGAAGGCAACTTCGTTATGCTTGATGAAACATCTAAGGTTGAACAAGACCGTCAGAGTAAGTCAATTGGTTATCGTGTAAATGCGGATGGTGTATTGATTGAAGCGAGTTCTAACCTACCAGTCAAAGAGCAGATACAGAAGTCAGTAGGTGTCTTTGGTAACTCAGCTCAGGTTCAAGGTATGGATGCGTTCATTGCCGGTTGGACAAGTGCGTTTGGTGGTCAGGTAAATATCAATGTGCATGATGCAGGTATCAGTGGTTTAACTGGTTTTAGAGCTATGGTTAACATGCAGAACAAAGCTACGTATGAGGGACTACGAGATTACGCTACACAGACCCAATCTCTTAAAACCATGATTGATACATTCACAGCTGTAGCAGCTATGGTTGAGTCTGGTGAAGTCAATAAAGCTATGTACAGAGATATCGTGGTAAGTGGTATTAATGGTATCAACGGAAGTAAAATGACTGATACGAGTGCACGTTCTTTGAATAATCAACTACGTAACATCATAGACGATGTGAGAACTTCACAGGCCAATAAGATTGATATCATCCGTAGACTTGAGACAGTGCATCAGTATGCGGGTGAAGGCGCTCCATACCTAACTTCTAATAGTGATAGTAAGTTAGTAGATGAAGCAGAGAGTAAAGCCAATGATTTACTAGATTCAATGGGTGCTATTCTTGAAATTAATACTAAAGTGTTAGACCAAAAAAAGGGCCCTTCCGAGGTTGAAGAGTCTGTAGAGATTACTGGTGTTCAAACAATGACTGAATTATTCACAGAGTTTGATGAAGAACTTGGTGGTAGTGTGACACCAGTAAAAACTCTTATGGACTACGTAACTAATAGACTGGCTGCCACTAATCCTGATATTAAGTTTGAATGGGTGCCTGAAATTATTGGCCCTAATAACAACTCTAGTTATCAAGGTTATTATGCAGGTAATGACAACATAATTCAGTTGTCTAGAAAAGTGTTCTCTAAAATACCTGCAGGTGAAAAGATTGTTGTGTTGGCTCATGAGATAATCCATGCAGTATCTGTGCACAATATCACTAAGAGTACAGACCCTGTAACACAGGAAGCAGTGCAGCAGCTACGTGATATGTTAACTGAGTTACGTGGAGTAGATCAGAACAGGTTCACAGTCACACGTGAACTGGAGAACGTAGAAGAGCTAATTGCGTATGGCTTAACAGAGTCAGATTTCCTGCAATTCATCGGTGAAAACCTTAAAGGTAAATACACAGCACCTACTGGTAAAGCCAGTACGGGACTACGTGCATTCATTAAAGCTGTTACTGATTTCTTTGGTGGTAGTAAGAAGTTTGATAACAATGTGAACACCTTTATGCGTCTAGCCGATGCAGTGAGTAAAGGCTCATATCAGCAGAGCAGACAAGGTACTATTAACTTCAATACCGCTAGAAGCTCTGATGTACTGAAGTCATTAGGTAAAGGTTCTATCTCAAATGAGTTTGATGCACACTTAGATGGTTTGATTGATTCTATCATTACCCCTAACTATGAGAGTAGTGCTCAAGAAGCTAAGAAGACTGATGACATTATAAAGAAAGTCAGTCAACGTGCGCTTAATGCAGGCTTCACTTTATCTGATAAAGAGCTGCATGTTATGGAGATACTTAAAGCTGTGGGTAAGACGTATCTTGATAAACATAGTGGAAGTAAGACTGCAGCACAGATGTCTAAAATCTATGACAACATAATCAGACAGTTAAAGGTTGAGGACTTCCTTAAAGACCCATCTACTGCTACAGCTACTGAGAAAGCTATTGCACGTAAGCAGCTTGGTTATGTTATGAACAATGACAAGTTGAATAAGCAAGAGCATCTAGAGCGTCTGTATGCACTATCACTAAGCAGTGCAGAGTTCAGAGGCATTCTTAGCAAGCAAGAAAATAGTATTAAAGCTGAAGTGAATGAGGGTTGGTTCAATAAGATCATGGCTGTGTTTGCAGATATGGTCAGTTGGATAACCTCTAAGTACATGAGTACTAATGGCTTAGACACTCCATCAGAGCTTGATGTACTATTCAAAAATTTGGCTAACATTGATGCTAAGGCCAGAGCCAACAAAACACATATGATTGATAATGTGTACAACGCTGTGACTAGCACTGTTACAACACCGGCCAACTTTGTGACAGATAAGTTAGTTAAAGCCATGTTCAAAGGCCTTAATCTTGCTGCAAGTAGTACTACTGCAATATCAGGATTGTCTAGTGTATTGTCTGCCGCTGCTAAGACAGAGCGTACAGGTGTCATGGGATTGGTAAGCCAAGTAGTGGCTAATGATGCTGCAGCAGGTAGAGATGGTAGTAACCGTCAATCAGGCTTTGGTGAGATACTTAATGAGCTTGCACGTACACAAGGTATGAAGCAAGAAGTAGAGCAGAGTATCCGTGCAGTAAGTAAGGCAGGTCAAACACGTAACACTGTTAAGACTCAGGCCAAGGCTATCATTCTTAAATACTTTAAAGACGGTGCCAAAGATATTGGTAAAGACATGATGAATAGTATGACTCAGGTTGCATTGCGTACTGACATGTCTAGCCTTATGAACAATGGCTTTAGTATTAAGAAAGTTATGCAACTACTTACTGATGACAGCAAACTGCAAACAGAGATTGCTAACTATGAAAGCAAGCTAGCCAATCTACCTAACGGTAATGACATGCTAATGCAGACTAAATCACTTGGTTTATATATGGCAAAAGAAGTAGCCACTGATCACATGGTCAAGAATGCTGAGAGCATTGCTATTGGTTTAGGTAGTTGGTATGAGTCTTCTATGTCTGATATGGATACTGACCTACGTGATAACATTGATGTGTTAGCCAGTCTGTATGCTGTAACCATGACAGATAAGGTTAATCGTACAAGTCTTAAAGAGTTGATAGCTTTAGACCCTAACGGTGTAGAAGCTACTATAAAGGCTCACAGAGATATGATTACCCGTAGTAAAGAGGACTTCAATGATAACCCGTATAACTTCTCTAAGGGTTATATGCCACAGGAGACTCACCACTTACGCTCTCTGAAGTTTGCGGACACTGTTGAAGAGATTGACTCATTGAAGAGTGCAGGATGGGTTGAGGTAACGCCAGGTGATCTTAAACAGGATAGTCATGATAGAACTTCAGCTAGAACTTTGATGTTTCATAATGACATCTCATATCAGGATTACGTGTCTGGTGCCTTAGATATGAAAGACACTCATGCCAAGGGTACTACAGTGTACGATGAAGGGGGTATGCAAGACCTTAACCGTGTTCAGGCTGCAAAGCTAGCTGACCGTAGAAACAGGGCTGCTAGCAAGCGTTATACAGCGTTTGACCCAAATACTTCTAAGCGAGGTACGTTGATCGCTAACTATGCGTCTGAGGGTACACTGATAAGCTATGGCTATGAGATGAGTGGTGCACTGCGGGATACTTACTTAGAGCGTAATAACAATGCTATTGATTTACTTGGTGCCTTAGAGAGTAACATTCAGTTCAAGCCTGAGATTAGGGAGTCTCAGATTGACTTAGCACAGAAGCTGCATAAAGACTTCGCAGCCAGTTATGCTAATGATCCAAGACAGTTTGTGACTCTTGATCCTAACTCATCTGATGAGAATGTACGTACCATGTACAGAATGATGCCTTATGCATTTAAGAATGAAGCCACTAAATTATTTGGTAAAGGCAACCCTATCGTAGTCCGGTCCAATGTCTATAATTCTGTATTTGGTTTCAGAGCTTACTCTATGTCTAAGATGTTTGAGAAAGTGACAGGTGAGAAGAATGCTATTGAAATGATTTTGACCAATGTGCTTACAGCCATATTTAAAGATAAGGCTCAGATGCGTGCTATCCAAGGTGAGCGTAGTTGGCAATATGCTATCAGTCAGATTAAAGACTTTGTGGTTATCCGTAACGTACAAGTTCTAATTGGTAATATTGTAGCCAACTCATTACTCCTTTCACTGCATGGTGTACCACCTGTTCAGCAGGCTAAAGACTTTGTGAGTGTATGGCGTAATGGTGGCTCATACAGAAAACTGGCTGTACGTGTTGTTGAGATTGAGACAGAGCTTGCCATCAATCAGAACAGAGCTGATAAGCTTAGAGACTTGAAACGTGAGCGTAGTAAGATAATGAAAGCAATGGAACGTAACCCTATGCATGACTTCATGCAAGCAGGTCTTATGTCTACTATCGTTGAGGACGTTAAGGTAGGTAAGGATGATACAGCTTTCAAATCTGACTTTGAGAAGAAACTGGAAGAGATTGGTGACAATATACCCAAGCAAGTTGTTGAGGGTTTCAACTGGGCTGTTACTAACCCGGGTACACCATTACATGATTTCATGGCTCACAGCACACAGTTCTCTGATTTGGCTGCCAAGTATTCATTGACTACCAAACTTATGAAAGAGGGTAAGAGTATGCAGGACGCTATTGCTGTGGCTCAGGATAACTTCATTAACTATGATGTACCTACAAGCCAAGGTTTAGACTATATGAACCGTATGGGTCTGTTTATGTTTACTAAGTTCTTCATCCGTTTCCAACAGGTTCTGTTAAGTAGACTGAATGAGAAAGCAGGTAGTACTATTGCACAGCACATAGGTGTGGAGCACTTTACTGGTTTAGCAGGTGTTATGGATCCGTTCGCTCTAGGTCGTATAGGTAACAACCCATTCACTGCAGGTATCTTTAACTACGATGAGGCTGTGGCTAACATTACTACGGTAGATGCCATCACTGGATTGTTTGGCAATTAAATTAATTGTTCCTGACGCTTTCGTTAGATAATAAAAAGCCCTCTTAAATAGAGGGCTTCTTTATGTTAGGACAGTTTGTGTCAGGTACTGTTAGACCTGTAGGGCACGAGGATTAAGTGTCAGAAGTTTCCGTTTTCTTGGCGGTAGTCTTCTTGACTGTTTTGGTTGGAGCAGTGGTTGTATCTGCTTCATATACATTGGCTTCAGCTTCTGCAATATTAGCTAATGCATTTTCTTCATCAGCAATATTGTCACAATCACCAATGGCTTTAAGGGCTGCGTTGCGGGCTAATAGTTCTACGCTCATAGTAACCATGTGAGGGGTCACTGGAGATTGGCGCTTAACACTGAGTACAGGTAACTTAGATGGGTCATCTAATTTAATGTTATCTCGCATCTTCTGCAAGCGTTCAGTCTCATGAGCGATCATGGTTTCTTTACCGTATACTGCGCCTAGTGCTTCTTTACGTTCCATATCAATACCTATTTAGTTGAGATAAAAAAATATCCTAACACAGTAGGATATTTAAATAGGAATTTTTTATGTCTACTTTTTATACTTCTTGTAGATGCCCTCAACTAACAGGATAAGTAAGTATGCAACAAAGCAGAATACAATAATACCAAATACAATAGTGAATGGTAATAGAATGTTGAACCAAGACCAATCAACAAAGCCAAATACTTTAGCTAAGATGATACCTGCATAGACTAGACCGAAGAAGCCGATACCGCCTGCTGATGAAGATGATGATACGTATGTGGCCATTTTAAAACTCTCTTATAAGTTGGTTGGGTTAATACTACTACATCAAGTAATAGTTTCCTAGGGATTAAAGGTACGGTATAGAAATCTACGTACTTTGGCTTTAAATGATTGGGCAGGTACTAATACTCTTGATAGTGTGTGATCAGAAAAAGTTATAAATATTAACTGTGCTTTATCTTCGTTGTAGTATTTAAAAATTTTAACATAATCCCGCATGAGCTTTTGCTCTTCCTTACTCATTTGATCATACGACTTATTCTTCATACTATCTGGGAATACACGATAAGCATCCATGGTTTAATACCTTTTAGCGAGGGACTTTAGAAAGTAGTTCAACAATAGTCATAACTACTAAAATAATTGGAACTAGTATCTTAGTTACTTGTAATAATTCTATATCTATACCACTGAAAACACATACTGCAGTTAGGATCAGCATTGAGCACAAGTAAAGAAAAATGCAGTTAATTATGAAATTCATAAAGTATACCCTCAAAAGAAAACCCTACTATTTCTAGTAGGGTATGGAGTGGTGCGCCCAGTAGGATTTGAACCTACGGTCAATGAATTATGAGTTCACTGCTTTAGACCGCTAAGCTATAGGCACATAATGTTTGCTTGTTGAGGACTTTCACCCCTCTAACCACACAAGCAATTTCAGAAAGTGGTTATACCGGCTATGTTATAGCCTGTATTAGAGTAACAGTTTTATATGAGCTTCTCAGGATACCCGCTGCCCCTACACCCCACAAGGAGGACTGTACTGAGTGTTCACAAATAAGTTCTTTGCACTTAGCCAACTCGGATAGTGTTGGTACTCATATAAAACTGTAGTAATTATAACGTAGCTTCCTGACGCAATCTATAGCTTACGCTACCTATCCACTACGGGTGTTTGCGACACCAGACGGCTGCTTTTAATAGTTTAGAAATTTAGTCCAAAAGCAACTGAACACGCACTAAATTTTTTGATGTTTGAACTGTTTTAGTTTACCAGATAAACAGAAAAACTCTGGAGGCCTGTGCCTAACTTTATTTATTGAGGAAGTTAGCAACCTCGGGCATACAGATAGCGACTCCTATCGTTGGTTACAGGCTTGTGGGTCACATAACGCTGCCAGACTTAACTCTGGTATCCCTTGATGGGGGTATCTGTAAATACGGATTGTATACTAAGGATTGTATGGTGTAAAGCTACGATGCCAATCAGACAGTGGACGACACCAGACATCATTATTACTGTTCTTATAGATGATATTTATTGGGTATCTAATTAAATCCTTAGACTGTAAATTGGCATACCCAGTTACTTCATACACGGCACCATTAGAATGTTGCCATAGAGTATTTGGTGTAACTTTACCTACTATTTCCAGTCTTTCCCGTAGCTCATGGTTGGTACTATGTGCTTTATTTAAACTTCCCCACAGCTTATCATTCTCTTTACACTTTTTACGGTAAAGGTAGTAGATATTAAATATTGTGATTAAGCTAATCACGATAATAATAATATTAGTGTAATTCATTTGAGTACCTTAATAGTTACTTTACATAGGCCACACTCTATAATTGAATTGGCTTTCTTGGATAGATCAATAACTCTACCGTACTTCTTAAAGCCACCAGTATCATTGATACGTACCTTAACTGACTTATTATTAGATAGGTTTGTGACTTTAACCATAGTACCAAAAGGTAGAGAGTTGTGGGCTGCAGTTAATGCATTCATGTTATAACGCTCTCCACTTGCAGTGAGTCTTCCATGGAAAGGTTTACCATACCAAGAAGCGGTAGCGGCCTGAGCCGCTGTAGCGTTTAGAGTGATTGATAGTATGATTGCTAGTGCATAAGTAATTGTTCGCATTAAGTATTCCTGTAATTAAGGGATGCCTATACTAACACCAGACCTTATATCTTACGTGATATTTTCATCAGGGTCTGTACTGGTCTTCTTAGTATTCATTACCCAAATAAGCCACATGAGGAATGCTACTACAAGAATTACAGCTACCACTTTGACAAACATAGTGATAGCCATAAAGAGTATTACACCTAGTGCTATGAAGATAATGAAACCAAATGCTTTACGCAAAGATTGATTTAGCATTGTCTTTAGTCTCAGGTGGAGTAGCTGTGTCTTGGATTGGCTCTACTGCTGCAGTTTCAGAAACTGGCTTAGTTTGCTCTTCAAGTTTTTCAACTACTTCTTCTACAGGTACTGTTTCAACCTTTTCTTCTATGGCTTCCACAGGCTCTTCAGCAGGCTTTAGACGGTTTGTCTCAGCTTCTACTGGCTCTTCAACTTTAGGAGCAGGTTCAGCCTTTGGCTTACGTTTAGCACGGGTCTTAGGCTTTGCCTTAGCCTTCGGCTCGGCTGCAGCAGATTCATCAACTTCAATATTGATTGCACATGTACCTTCAAATTCAAAGTCAGTAATTTTATTAGTAAGATCCATACCTTCAGACACTAGGTACTGGGTAACTGCTGCTTCTAATTCTACTTCGTTTAATTGGATTTGCATTGGGTGTATCCTTAAAATTTATTTGGGTTGAGTTTAAACTACTTAGCTAGGTTTGCTCGCACAAAGCAATCTTTTGCTTCAAGCAGCTTACGTAGTCCGGCAGACTTTTCAGGGCCTGATGGTAATGCCTGATCCATAGCAACAGCTAAGTCATGACACTGTTTTGAAACTTCTTGCAGATGTGTAGGTAGGTGTTGGTAATTAAAGTGCTGAATAATCACTGAAGACTTCTTACCATCTTGACCTGTGGTGGTGTTAATACTCATGGTTTGTATATCCTTTGGGTCTACTGGAACTGCATACTTCCAAGGTGTTCGGCCTTCACTACTGATGAAAGAATCTGAAGCTAAATCATAAGACACCATAACTTGTGTGTAGTCTGTATCTTTCTTTGCGCGTTCTTCTGATAGATCATCAACGTAACATTGCACAGGTTTATTACTGGTTTTAAAATGCTCAATCATTTTGTCACGGTAGTACATGTCATTTCCTTAAATTGGGGTTTAAGCATAGCAGCGTACACAGCTACTATTGCATCACACATATGCTCTGCTACCAGTGTGAAAGGTAATGGTGCTTCGGGGTGTTTATTACGTACCCAAGCAATAACATCTTGTTTAGATGGTTTATGCTCTTTATTTGTACGTACAATAGCCTTAACGTCATTTGCTGATACTTGCACTATATTAGGATTAAGCTCTTGTATAATGGCAATGAGAGCCACACAGACACCATATGAAACCATAGCTCTTGAAGATTGTGAGCCATGAGGTACTTCAATACAGATTACATCAGCCCACTCCACAGCTTTAAGCATACCTTTGTATAATTGGTTTGCTGCTTGTATGTCTGATACGTTCTGTTTAACCTTACGATCTTTAATGTTAGCAGTCTTGGTAATGTGTACGTCAATGACTGTCAACACACCATCTACTAGTGTGCATGCTGCCATACCCCAGTTTCTTAAACTAGGGTCTAGGCCTAATACATTAAGGCTGCTCACGTAACTCTTGAGCTTTTTCAGCCATTCTACGCAGTGTGCAACCAAAGCAATCACAATCATCCGCTACAGGCTCTTCAGTAATACCGTTCACTAAATCACGAGTACGGTTCATAACATCTTGGTTGATGTAATACTGAGTGTTGATTGGTTTTTCTTTAATCAAATCAATTACAGTTTCCATTGCTCGTTGTACTACTACAGGGTCACCAGAAGCTGATCCGGTATTTACATCATTAGTTGCAGCTTCTAGACCTTCATCTAGAATAAGCATAATGTCTTGATGCCAGTTTGCCCAAACTACAGCTACATCATCAGCTGACTCAAGTAAAATATTATTTGACATGTTAATCCTTGGTTATAAATATTGTGTAAATTAAAGAGGTAAAAAAAGACTGCAGTTTATTACAGTCTTTTTTGTATACGTACTATGTTTAAACTATTAGTCTATTAGTTAAATAGGCTCTTAGTCGCAGCAGGCTTAGAAGCGCCACCAGATTTAGCTGAAGAACCGCCAGAGGTAGTTGACTTGTCGTAAGTTTTACCTTCCCACTTTTCTTTCCAACTTTCAATGAAGGCAGCTTCAGTGGCACCTGCACGCAATTCTGCAACAGTCATGTTATTGGTTAAGTGGAATACTTTATCAGTTTCATTTTTGACCATGGTTTCGCCAGTAGATACATATACTGCTTTACCATTGCTATCAGTCTTGTCAGACTTTTTAGTCTTGTCTTGAATGATTTTGATAACGCCAATGCGTACTGGTTTGTCTACCAATTCAACAAGCATGTTAACTGGGGTTGGAACATCTTTTTGTAGATCGTAATCACGTAATTTAATAATACGCTCTTCAGATTTGAGTTCTGACAACTCTTTCTGAACGCCTAATAATGCTAGAGAGTCTGCTGTTACGTAACCACCAAGTAGGTGTTTTTTCTTCGCATCTTTTTTATCTACGTAAAAGTTTTCGCCTTTGGCATTTGTGACATACAAAGTTTCTTTCATCAAGATACCGTTGTCTAATTCAAATTCCAAGTGTAAACCAATTGAACCTGTTGATGCAGGCTTCAAGTAAGCATACTTAATTGTAGCGTCATAGATACCGCTTTCGGCTTTGGCAAACTTGTTAGATGCTAGTACGTCTTGTACTTCTTCAACGTTGTCTGCTGTTTTGATACCTGATAATAAGTTAGTCATAAAATTTCCTGTTACTGTTATTGGATTTACCGTGGTTTTCGTGGAAGCCTAACTCTTCAGCTTTGGCTGCACGCTCTTGGATTGCGTCTTCTATTTCTTTAAAAGACTTTTGAAATACTTTCTTACCCTGATGGGTAATTTCTGCTATGTACCGCTTTCTACGCTTACAAAACCATATGCCTGCTTCATCTAAATAAGTATTAGATTGTCTGGCACGGTTACGAGCATTCTCTGCCTTAGTAACTGCTTTGAGATTGTACAAGGCATTGTTGTCTCGTACTTGATCTTCATGGTCAATCTGGTCTGCGGGAAAGCTACCATATACAAGGCACCATATTACATGATGCTCTTGGTAATTCTTACCTTTAAAAGTTAAGCGTCTGTAGCCAGATTTAGATGTGCTACCTGCTCTACTACCTAACACAGTACTGTTACCTGCTTTCTTAATCCAAGTAAGCTCACCAGTGCTAGGGTCATAGGATAGGTACTCAGCTAATTCTGATTGAGTTGGCTTAGCCATAGTACTCATCCATGCGCTTCAATAGAAGCTCTGCATCATTGTCCATGTAGACTTCGTTATCACCAAACATACCCATAGGTGAACGTATACGCTCACTCAGAGTCTCTTTAGTAATCATGGTTTGAAAGACATGCTTAAAGCCCATAGCCTCTTCACGTGGCGTGATAGTCAATAACTCACCTACGTACGGTTTCAGGTCATCAACAGGCATAACCTTGGCTGCTACTACAGTAGTGAAATAACTCTCAATACCAATCTTAGCTGCACCACCTTGGACAGGTACTTTAGTTTCCATTGCCATTGATGATTCATTGTAGACAGTGAATGTATGTGCTGTAAACAAGATAGGCTTAGTACAAGCTGCTAGGTATTGCTGCATAAGCATTTTGATATACTCTGCATACTCACCCCATGCTTCACGACCATCTGCTGCTGTACGGATATGTACCGATACAAACATTTCCAATAGGTAGTTGAAACCATCAATCACACCATAGTCAAGTTCATCATTGGCTTCAAGATGCTCAAAGAATTGCTCAAGTTGGTACGGGTCTTGTACTGTGACATTCTTAAATTCAGTACCCTTAAATGGTAAATCCTTACCTGCTTCACAGTTAGCAAGTAATACCTTTTTAAGATTACGTAGACTTGCGGTCTTGCCTTTACTGGCTTCTCCACAAATTAGTGCTACACGTTTATTAGCCATACTTTTTCCTTACTAGGGTGTGAATGATATTTGTAAATCTTCAGCTCTGACTACCATGTAATGACAGTCGTTATAGCTGAAGTCTGACATCTCTTCAGATGCAAAAAAGTCTTCTGCATCTTCGTAAATATTAGAGTCATAATCAAGTATGTATACTTGACCTGACTGATAGTTAAGAATAACAATTTTCTCAGGCATATCTGATGACATGGTGAAATCCTTTAAACAAAAGCGGAAAAGGGCACGAGTGCCCCATTAAACCTCTTTACCTGCTGCAACCATACGGTTAGCCAAAGTATGAAAAATACTTTTAGATAATTCCATTTCTGATAGTTTGTCTGGTAACTTACTGTTTAAATCAATAGTACGTTCACGGATTCTATTATACGATAAATCCGCATCCATAAGGATCATAGTAAAACGCAATAACATGTTATTACGGTTACCATCACCAGTGTTGTTAATTACCCAACGTTCTAAATTATCTAAATCTTTCTGCTCCATGTGCTTGTTTTCACGCTCTTCATTCTTAACCGTTTCAGGTATGAATGGGAGCACATCAAACAGTACACCATCATTGGTATGTATCTCAGTCTTGGCATTGGTTAACCATTTCTTAGAACGTGTACCACATGCTGCATCTACTGGGAATGGCATTTCAGCTACCACGTTGTCATAGAACTTACGGTAGTTGTCAGCGTCCATAGGTAGTGTGTAATTCATAGGTAGAACTACACGGAATCTATCACCTAAGTTATTACCGTGTTCATCAACAGTCTGATGACGCTTGGTAGTGTAATAGATGGCCTTGTAATCATTAAGCAGTAACTTAACAGTTGATAGGGATACACCACCATCTACGTCCAGTACCAATAGATTGAAACCTTTAATACAATTAACCTCATTACGATAGTCATCTTTTACATGATGGTTTATCCAATGGTAGTTAGGCTGCTTAAATAGATTAGGCAACTTATCAAAGTTAACTTTATGTGGGGTAAACCCTTCAGCAATTTGGCTTGTAGAATAGGCAATAATCATTTCACTCAAATCAGTCTCAAAGACTGCATCTGCATGTAAGAATAGTACACCATCTGAATAAGACTTCTTAATAACTACACCGTTCTTGTAACCCCAAGCTGTAGCCATTTGGATTAGGTAATCCTTTTGGGTAGACGAACCTTTAAAGTAAGGTAGGTCTTGGTCCAAGTCAGGTAACGTAATCTCTTCAGGACTGTTAGCTAAGTAACGAGCTAGTTTCTCATAAGGACGTTGAGGTTTCATCAATTCAGCAAATGCTTCTCCAGAGTCTTCCACAAGTTTCATGGCATGCTCTAAATCCTTGATAGTAATTTCCTCTTGGTCTGCCACAAATGCATAGGCACCAGATAGTTTTAATACTTTAAAGTAACGATGCTGCATCTCACTTCGTTGTATGTTCTGACTATCTGTAAATGACTTAGCACGCTCTTCACAATCTAGCTTATAAGCCAGTAAATACATAACTGTTGGCTTCTTGATATCTAACTCTCTGTTCATCAGAGCTAGGTCAGCAAGTTTAGCAAAGTCATCACTTACTTCTTCAAGCCAATCATCTTGAGTGTCATTAAACAGGTCAGCATAGAGATCAGTAACACTCTTAGCATCCTGCTTAATCATCTTCTCAGTGAATGAGAATAGGCAACGTCTGGCATAGCCCATCTCTAACATTTCTACAAAAGCATCTTCTACTTTGTCACCATCTAATAGTTTAGAGCCTGTACCAAACATCATCATGTTCGCAGGTGTATAACCTTCAATAGTCTCAAAGCGGGTATTATCAGAGTTTGATTTAATCAACTTATCTTTAATCTTACCTTTATCATAAAGCTCTAAGTAAGAAGTCAGTGCTTCAATACTCTGTGTAAAGTTAGCACCAATCTCATCAATCTGTAGATTAATAGAGCCTGCATTTGCCATGAGCACTTTCTGACGCATCTGCTTAATAGCAGGTGTTGATGCACTATCAAAGGTAAAGAGTAATGAGCCTAGACCATGAAAGTCTTTAGCCAGTTTCTCAAGTTCTACCTGTACGTCTTCACCTGTACGAGCTGCACGTTTGACTGCCAACTCATTACAATGGTTTTCGGCAGATACTGGAAATGTGTGCTCATAGAATAGCTTACGGAATGTGTTGATTACTTGTTCTTCAATCAAACCTACTGCATGGCCTTTACCTGTTCCTGACGGACTCAAGGCAAGTGCGTAAACATTAACTGGAATAGTTCCCCGTCCTGCCCATCCTTTGATGCTACAACGCATCTGAGAGGCTACTAGAGCTAAGTAATAAGCCACAATGACACGAAAGAATAATGGATTATCATTCTGAGTCTTGGTTTGTAGGATATTAACTAGCTTGTCGCTGAGTGGGTGATACTCCATTTCTTCAAATGGTCTAATCATATTATTTACCTTTTGATTCTGATTGCAGTTTAATACTTCTCAAATGTTCTGGTAATTCATTAGGGTGCTTACAGCGTAAACACACTGAGACATTTGGGTCGTCACTTTTTAAAGGTAGATAAACATGATTACAGTTTCTACAGGCTTTATACTCAGACTCTTTTTGATCTTGAAAAAAATCAATAATGGCTGCAATGAGTTGTAGCTTTGTAAGTTTTAAACTCATAATTCAAGTTCTCCGGAAGCAATGAGTGCATCTTTTTGTTTGCACACTGAAAAAGCGGGACAATAATTACAGGCAATAACTTTACCCGGTACATGCACTATTATCCCTTTGGAACCATCAGCTACAAATTTTTTACTAGCTTCAGCTGATGATGCGAAATTTCTGGTAGCTCTACCCATCTTTGCAGGGTTGGCATAATATTTCCAAGCATCTTCTTTACGCCATAACTCTTTAGAAGTACATAGCGGTATCTGAGACTCAGGAGCATCAATATACTTTGTGATTGCATGCAACTTACTCTTGATGTATTTCATGGTTTTATCTATAGACCATAACTTTAACTCTTGAGTAAGAATACGAGAGGGTGGGTAACCCTTAGTTCTCTGTGCACTGGCTTTAGACCAATCAGTAAATACGTAATGTATTAATGCGGTGTCTTTAGTGATCGTGTCAGGATTAAGTAGACGATAGATACTCATCTGTGTGATGTAATCTTCAACCTTACTTTGATAGATATACGTGTACACAGAGGTTGACTTGAAGTCATTAACTTTACCGTTAGCTACAAAGTCGTACATACCAGAGACTGTGTAACCCATAATCTCTTTAAAAGTACGTATCTCCATGTAGACAGGTATAGCTTTATCATTAGCAGCTAACTGTTCTGCTGTTGGGTTGATAACAATATTGTTTGCTGTAGTGCTTGGTATACCCAATCTTTGAAGTATGTCAGAGAGTTTAGGACTAAGCCATGCTTTCTCAATAGCTGAGTGAATGGCTGTACCTAGACTTGATGCTATTAGACTACTAACATCTATGAAAGCTTCATCCGGCTTAACACGCTTGCCTAGTACATGCTGTCGTGTGGACTTCATGATAGATGTTGCTGATATGGTATTAGGGTGATAATCATAGTCATCACAGGCTAGAAAAACAGCCAACGGCAACGCAATATTGGTAGTGTTTGTATAATTCATTGAAGTCCTTAATGACTATAATTAAAGCGAAAAACCGCACGAGTGCGGCTTAAAGATATTTATTGGATAATATAACTACAAGAGTTTCTAACACCTTGGTGCGAAGTAGTGCTAGTGATTCTTCTTGGTTTATATTAGGTAAAGTAATATTGTTGATTACAGCATCACCATTCTTTACTATAAGTCCGGCCTCACTAGAGTGTCCACCCTCTATTCCACCACGACCATGTATGTGGATAATTATACCACCTTTGCCACGTACGTAATCTGCTTCATTCTCCATACGTACATCAGAAATGATCAGATTAAGTGGTTGGGTACGCATATCCAATGCTTTAATCCATGTGTCATTACCTATAATTTCACGACCCCATTCTGTACCTAAAGACTGCATCATCTTACGTGGTGTGTGACCATAACTAGGGTGTACGACATTCTTCATGTCTTCAGAGCAATCAACACCCATAACACTTAGCATGTGTTTGATAGGTGCAGCAAATGAGTCAGTACCGCATTTAGGTATGTAATCCATAAGTATACCAGTTACTGTGGTTTTACCGCTTTGTGCTAAACCATGAATACCTATTAGCATAGTAAATTCTCCCAATCTCTTACTTGTTTACAAGTAGTTCTATGGGCTTCCGATGCTGCCTCATTATTTACGAACTCAAAACGATCCTCAGAACCATTCAAATAAATTACTCTGATGATCTTACCCATTCGTGCAATACGGCTAACCCCTTTTAAACAGATTAATGCTTCTGCTTCGTGTGTCTGTATTTCTATAAACATATTAATTCCTGTTGATTAATGATTGCTCAGCTAGTGAGACAATATCTGATGGGAATATACCAAACAACCTAGCATACGCTGCTAGGTCATCTGAGTTCACTGGACACTCACCAGTCTCTTTGGCTGTAAGAACGTAGTAACTGTAGCTTAGTTGCTTAGCTAAGGCCCTACGAGTGAGTGCTCTACTCTCTCTGAGTGCTATCAGCTGTTTGCTTAAAGCATCTCTGAATACACTGGCCGGTAATTGCATATCAAACCCGTATGTTTATGTAGCTGTTGATCAAATCAAATTCTTGATATGGGTTCTCTTGCATCATACGGTTAACCTCTTGATGAATAAGAGTGCTTAGAGTCTCTTGGCTACCCTTAAAGCTTAAGGGCATGGTTTCTACAATATGTTGACCAGAGGTGTTGTAAAGATAGATAGTAATAGAGTACTTGCGTGCTTTACCTAGTATCTTACTACGCTTGTGATTATCAGCCCATTGCTCTGTATACTGAACTTTATTGGTTTTAGAGTGTAAGGTTTTAACATACATACGCATGTAACCTTTAAATGCAAATGCCATTACTTAGCCTTAGCAGGCACATGGACATTCTCTACCCAATCTTCTGCCTGTTCTGATGTTGACCATAGTTTATTACCCACCTTGCCTGTACTATGCTCAATGTAGATAACTTTAAACATTTTCTCTATTGAGTCAAAGAACAGTATGTATAGGTGGGTTTCAGTTTCAAGCTGTTTGGTATTACCTTGTAGCTGTTGTACAGAAACCCAAGACATCTATAACCCCGCTTCGTATACACGTTGACGGAGTGCAAAGTTGTAAGGCATCCACATCTGCTTGAAAGCAGCAGCGTAAGAACGTGACTTACCTTCTTCAGGATCCACAGAGTCTTCACTAGCACAGGTGGTTACGCCAATAAATTCACTACCATCTAAGGTAGTAATAATACAGATAGTAGTACGCTTAGTAGGGAAAATATACTTAGGCATTGCTGCTATTTGGTCTTCTAAAAATTGTTGTGTGATTTTCATATTACATCTCTTCCAAGGCTAAAGTGATACGAGCTAGTAAGGTACTGCGGTACTCTTGCATAGCATCCAATTGTTGTTCCATTAAGTCCCAAGCTTGACTGCTAACTTGCTCGGGTTGAGGTTTTGATAACATGGCGTGCAGTGCCTTATATTTGATGTTTAACTCAAAAAATTCACTCTGCATACGTGATAGGTATGGAGGCAGTCTGTCTTTACTTTCCATAGGATTGAAAATAGCCATACCTGCCATACGTGCTGACATGTTTTCAGCATTTTCTATCGCCTGTCTTTTTATATCTTCAGGTGGGTACATCACATTATTACTCATTGTAGTTCCTTATACGGCTACTGGTCCGGTTAGTTTACCTGCATGCATATAATTGATGATACCAATGTTTTCTAAACCAAAGTCATCAATATTTAGTGTGTCAGGATTGAGATGTAATTTAGGCAGTGAGAACACTTGACCTGCATAGTAACGATCAATCTGTGTGCGTACCTGTGCTTCATGGTTTGAGTAGATATGAACATCCCCACCATTCCAAATTAAATCACCTACTTCTAGGCTAGTAACTTGAGCAAGCATATGGGTTAATAGAGCATAGCTAGCAAGGTTGAAAGGCACACCTAGGAATAGGTCAGCACTGCGCTGATTGACAAGCATAGACAGCTTACCATCTTCTACATAACACTGGAATGAATGGTGGCAAGGGGCTAATGCCATATAACCATGCTCTGCGTTACCCTGTGGTGTTACACCGCTTTTAGGTAGGTCAGCCACATTCCATGCATTAACAAGCATACGGCGGCTGTCTGGATCACGTACGATGGTATTCACAAGCTCTTTAATCTGATCAATTTCTACATACTCACCACGTGTACTGTGGCCTGACCACTTACGCCATTGCTTACCATACATAGGCCCAACTTCACCTGCGTCTGTAGCCCATGCATCCCAAATTCTATTACTCTGATCTTTGAGATACTTAGTACTGGTTTCACCCATTAAAAACCATAGTAATTCAGTCACTACTGATTTGAAGTGAACTGACTTGGTTGTTAATAAAGGGAAGCCTTCTTGCAGGTCTACACGTAATGTGGCACCAAATATAGACTTAGTACCTGTACCAGTACGGTCACTCTTGGTATTGCCGTACTCTAAAATACTTTCACATAATGTGATGTATTGGTGTTCTAAATTATTCATCAAATTTTCCTTTTGGGTAGTCGTTAAGAGGGTACTCTTCAAGTAAACGGTCACGAAGTTCAAGCATATCTTCAGGTCGTAAGCAGAATACTAAACGCTTTTCAGCTAGTCCCAACTTAATAATGTGGGTATAGCCTCTTACATGCTTTACACCCATACGGTGTATGACTACGAAAAGTTTTCCTCTATTTTTAGCAAACTTAAAAAAAGACATTATAAATCCTTGACGGGTTAAACGCTGTTTAGCACAGCGGGGGGACAAGCAGAATGCTTGATAAATTAGGTAGAAAGGATACCAGTTAGTTAAGATAACTTCATTAACTATTACTAGCGAGAACAGAAATGGATTTAAGTGTAATTGAAAACGATCCAGAGGGCGTTAAAGAGTACATGAGTAATTTTGTACCTATCAACTACTACAGAGTGTTAGGTGATGAGTATCTATATCAGGTACGTGCGTCCCTATTGTACTCTGTGAGTGGTAGTGCTTTATTCAGTGCCCGTTATGAGGGTATGTTTAATGAGATAACAATATCTGTAGGTGAAAACTCAGCACGTATTACAGACCAACAAGAAGCATGGGCAGACCTGTTCAGTGCAGGTGCTAGACGTACAGAAGTCTTAGAAGCACATGCAGTAAATGCAACTGCAGCTATAACAGAGATACGTGAAGTTTCAGCATCACAGAACAAAGCACAGGCCAGTATTAATACAAATCTTCAAGCAAGTCTTGACGATATAATTGTGGGTGGTAGAAACCTAATTGTTAATAGTACCTTTACTAAAGGCTATGAGTCTTGGGGTGCTGTAAACATTGTAGAGTCTGATCACTACATAGGCACAATGCACCGTATGAACAGCACAGGTGAAGGTGCTTTTGGTATCTCAGCATTGGATGAGTTCAAACAAATTAAGATGATACAGGGTAACAAGTACTCACTGTCATTCTATGGTTTTGGGTCAGTAACGCTACTAGATGAGGTATACCTAGAGAGTGCTGACGGTACATTGTCTAAACTGCAAGTCATTGAGATGTCTACAGATTTAAGCGAGAGAAGGCACATAGTATTCACAGCCCCTATCGGTGGTAATGATATTGGCTTCGTCATAGGCGCAAGCTCAGGCACAGCTGAAGACTGGTTTAGTGTATCTCTACTAAAGCTTGAGATAGGTACTAGAGCCACTGATTGGACTCCTGCACCAGAAGATGTGGATGGGTACATCTCATCTGTGCAATCAAGTATTGATGAATTCAAAGAGGTTCAAGTAACCCGCAACGAAGCCACAGCACTTACTATCCTTGCTATGGACAGTAGAATAGGTGAGAACAGCTCACAGATAGTAGAAGAGCGTGAGACTAATGCTACGAAGTTTGGCACACTCACTCAAACCACTAAAACGTTAGAGGGTAGAACAGGTGCCAATGAAGGTCGTATAGAAGAGATAAATACGATCACCACAGACAAGTATGAAACTGTTGTAAGCAAACTGAATACTCTAGAAGCAGATAGTGAAATTGGCAAAGGTAAGATTACTAATCTTGAAACCATTACTGCTAATAATGAAGAGGTCATAGCCAGTACAACCAATAACCTATCTGCAAGAATTGATGGTATAGACATTGGTGGTCGTAACTTACTGCGTAACTCTGACTTCAGACTTGGCTATAAATTATGGGGTACTGCAGCGGCTGTAGAGACAGACAATATACTAGGTAACTTGTTAACTATTACTAACGTAGGCGATGACACTACTTACTTCGGTATAGAGCCGGAAGAGCGTTACCAAACTATCAATATAGTAGCGGGTAAAAGCTATGTATTGTCTTTCTACGCAGAGGGTAGCATTGACGAAATTAATGACATTTGGGTTCGGGGCACCGGCAACGGTGCAATGAACCTACCCAATGCACCTATAACTACTTCACTAGGTGTAAGAACAGAGTTGGTATTTATAGCAGACTTCAGCGCAACCAACGGCAGTATAATCATTGGTGCTAATGGTGCTGAGACTAACGATTGGTTTGCCGTAACTGCCATTAAGCTAGAACAAGGCAACAAGGCTACTGACTGGACTGCAGCCCCTGAAGATACAGGTGAATTAATAGATACTGTTACTGCAGATATCACAGAGTTCAAACGTGTACAGGTAGCTGCTAATGAAGCCACAGCTGAAACTATAGATACATTGTCAGCTACTGTGGGTGAGAACACTGCAGAGATAAGTAGAGTATCTTTAGCCAGTACTACGAACAAAGAAAGTATCGTAGCAACTAAAGAAGTGCTTACTGCTAAAGTTGATGCTGCTAGAGGTGATTTCACAGATGCTCTAGAAATTGTTGTCAATGATGTTGAGGCTAATGCACAACTGATTGAGACACTAGACCTAGAATTTGAAAACAATAAGGTAGAGTATGAAAATAACTTTACTGCATTTGTAAATGATTATGAAGCCACTGTTGAGAGTGTTGATGCTTTAAAGACTAAGACAGATAAAAGCAGTGCAGATATCATTGAGATAAAAAATGCCAAGTCAGCAAGTGATAAAGCATTTGCTGAAGATATAACTAATCTGACTGCTACCTTTAATAACATAGCTTTAGGTGGTGAGAACTTACTGCTTGATACTAAGCTAATGTCTGAGGACACATCATCAATAAACACTGGTAAAACCAAGTTTATTGGTTTTGGCATGATAACTAAATACACCACTAATATCACAGACGAATACGTCACTATATACCGCAAAAATGTTGATGTTCTAGAAGGGGAGTCTGAGCATGTATTTAGTTGTTGGGTGTGGACTGGCGGAGCTAATACAGAGTTTCAACTCATATTCAATCCACTAGGTACTTCTGAAGTAAATACAATAGAAGCTTATGGGTCACAGGGTCAGATTAAAACATCTGGTTTTGATGGTTTGGTCACTTTTAATATAAAGGGCACAACACCTCAACGTGTATGGATTAAGTGGAAGTCACTATCTAGCATAGCTGCTACTAAACTCTTATGGGTGCGACTAAAGACTGCAACTTCTGCAAGTGTTACTTGGTTTGCAAAGCCTAAACTAGAGCTTGGCAATCAAGTTACAGATTGGTCACCGGCACCGCAAGATGCCTTAACTTACACTGATGGTTCTATCAACCAAGTAGTTGAAATGGTGGAGTCTAAGGCTGATATCTCAAGAGTTGATACTGTAGAGAGTGATGCCAATCAGTCTATAGCAGCTGCTGAGACTAGAATTACTGGTGAGTACACCGCTACGATCAATACGGCAGTGACAAGTCTTAAAAAATACTCTGATGATGTTGTAGGTGATATAAAGATTGGTGGTGGTAACTTAATAAACCATCTTGATGAAGGGTTAATAGTAGGTAAATACCTTAATTCAACGGGTGGTGAGTCCATTGCAGCTAGTTGGAGAATAACTGCGTACATAGATGTTTATGCATCTACTCAGTACGTTGTTACAGGTATAAACCTTCCAGGTGCTACAACCAACTTAGTGTTTTATGATAATGGTAAGAAATTCATATCTGCTACTAAGATGTCAGACCTGACAGGTATTGCGGTGTTGGAAACTCCAAGTAACGCTGCATACATCAGGCTTAGCTTTAGTGTAGGTGACACGAATACTGTACAACTAGAAAAGGGTAATACCCCAACTGCCTACGCAAAATCTAATACTGATTACTACTTGTCAGCTATTAGCTCTGTCAATGAATTGGAAGATGAAATTACTACAAGTTTCAGGGATGGTATTATCTCAGAGACTGAAGCCATATCTATTAAGTCTGAGATTAATCAGATCACAGTAGACAAGAACAGTCTGAATGAGAGATATGCAGTAGTCTACAATAATGCTGCTCTATTGAGTACAGCTAAGACTAATTTGTCCACAGCTATGAGTGCCTACAACACAGCATTTAATAACTTGGTTTCGTATATAACATCATCTATATCTGACAGTGCTATAACTACAGGTGAGAGTAATGAGGTAGAGTTTAGGTTTAGTGAATACCAGACAGCTATTAAAACACTCTCTAAGAGGTTTGAAGAAGCTGCTAAGTACATATCAAACAAACTTACAGCAGATGCTCTTACGGCTGCTATGGAGTACACAGATACTGAGATTAATACAGTAAAAGAAACTGTCAACTCTAAAGCTGATATATCAAGAGTAGATACTGTTGTTAACGATGCGAACCAAGCAATAGCAGATGCTACTGTGGTAATAACAGGTGAGTACACCAAACTTGTTGAAGACACCACAGTAGACACTAAAACGTATGCTGCTCTTCAAGCTAGTGAAGCTCTAAAAGCAGCTAAAGCAGATGCTCAGATAAAGAAAGATGATGCTATAAAAGCAGCTAATGAGTATGCATTGGCTGAAGCCGAAGCTGCTGATTTAAGAGCACAAGTATACGCTGATGGTATAGTTTCAGAGGCAGAAGAACTACTCCTTGAAGACAGTGTTAAAAAACTGGCTGAAGCTAAGGTACATGCTAATACAACTGCAGATGCTGCGAAAGCTGCTGCTTTACTTTTGGCTAATCAATACACGGACGCTATTGAGATTGGTGGTAGGAACTTAATTAGAGAAACTACCGATTATGTTATGACTAACAGTAGAGGAGAGGTTGGCGGAAATACCGCACTAAGCAAAGTTAAGCTGCCTCTTGATACTATAGAAGCTGAAACTACATATACTCTTTCGTTTTTAGCTAAGCAGACAAGTAACCTTAGAGGGTTTAATATATACTTTATCAACTTTGATGGTAACGGACATAGAAGCAAACGTATTGCATTAACTACGGAATATGAGAGATACGTATTTACATTTACAACTCCGTCCATTGTCGGGTCAGATGCTACGATACGTTTTGATAATCTGGGTTCTGATGATAATAATACAGCTGTGCTTTATGCTACCAAACTCAAACTTGAAAAGGGTACTAAAGCTACGGACTGGACAGTTGCACCAGAGGATTTGATTAATTACATAGACAGTAAGATAACAACTGTCAATACCAGTATTAGCAGTAAAGCTGACATAACTACAGTAAACCAAATAGTGAATGATGCTAATAAGGCTATAGCCGAAGCTAAGGTACTATTAACTGGTGAATATACTAAAGTTATTGAAACAACTATCACAGATGTACAAACTTATGCTAGAGAACAAGCTGAGGCCGCATTAGAACTCGCTAAAGAAAATGCTTCAGATAAAGCAATTGAAGCTATAAACTCTGCAAAAGAATATTCTGAAGCTCAAGCTGAAGCTGCTGAGACTAGAGCTGCAGTATACGCTGATGGTATTGTAGATGAATCTGAGGAATTGCTACTTGCTGATAGTGTTCTCAAACTAAGTGAAGCCAAGAAACACGCCGAAGATAGTGCTATAGCTGCAGAGGCAGCTGCAATAGAGGCATCAAATAAATACACTGATTTGATAGAAATTGGTGGTGTTAATCTACTCCCTGATAGTAGAGATTTGTCTTCTTATAGTTCAACTATTGATGAGTACTACAGGGGAACTCGCATACTTGCTAAAGCCAATACATCAGGTAATTATGCTGATGGGTTTAATGCAAGCATATATGGTGTAGGTGGTTCTAAATACTTAACTATTAGCTTCTATGCTAAAGCTGATGCTGCTATCACTATAGGTAATTACCTATATCAAGGTGATAGCCCCAACATTTCTTCAACGACCTCACAAGGCAACACATCTAAAGCAAATGATGGGTCAGTTTCTATCTCACTAAGCACTAATTGGGAACGTTATTGGATTACCTATGAGAAAGTAGAGTCTGATGATTATAAGAGATTTATCGTAGGGCGGATGTATGTTCTGGGAGTTACTGTGTACCTTACTGCTATTAAAATAGAGAAAGGTAATAAAGCAACTGAGTGGTCACCCGCCCCTGAAGACATAGTAGATTTAGTTGATTCTGAAATTAGCAGAGTAACTACTATTGTAGACAGTAAAGCCAGTTCTGAAAGAGTGGATAATATAGTAACTGATGCTGATGGCGCACTAGTGGATGCTAAGAATGAACTAAAAGCAGATTACGATAAACAGATAAGCGATATGGGGTTGGTACTTGATGCTAAAGCATCTGCATCAGAACTTACTACAGTTAAAGGTGATGCAGAGGAAGCTTTAGCGCAGATGGGGATTGACTTAACTGCTGCGTTTACCGTATCTGATAATTTATTCTCTCTTGGGGATTGTCTAGCTGCAAGTGAACTAGCAGGTGACTATAAAGTAAATACACCTAACCATCAGTACATGCAAACGTATATACCACTATCAGGTTCATCAACTAAATTAGCTGTACAGGTATGGAACCCTAATAAATTAACCAGTAATAACACAAATAGAATTTCATTCTACGCTGAAGATAAAACATATATCTCTAGTGGTGTTAACATGCAAAATATGAATGGCACTAGCTATGTGTACAAATCTGTATCCATACCTGCTAATGCTAAATGGATTCGTATTGGGGTTGTCGTAGGTGTTACAGACATTGATCCTGCAGTACTGATTAAAGTGGAAGAGGGTGATCCTACACCTTGGAAAGTATCAGGTCTGGATATCAACAGTAATGTTGCCTCTCTACGTAATGAAAGCACTACGAGAGCTACAGAGCTTGAAGCTATGGGTGAAATAACTTCAGCTATTGATGTTGTAGCCAAAGATGCTCAGGCACGTGTAGAGGACACTGAGATAGCTATAAGTGACCTAGATAAAGCCTTGGCAGAGAGTAGTTCTTCTCTTGAAGCCAAGTTCAGTAAGTTGAAGTTTGGTGGTAATAACTTACTTCTTCAGAGTAGACTACTTACGGGTCAAGATGCCTTAGTTGAATATACTGGTGGTAGTGGTATAGCAGGGTTTAACTACTTGTTTGCTAGACTGCCTAACGATGAGGACTACCCAACACTGTACAGACAGAATGTACCTTTAGAGGTTGGGGAAACAGAGCACACTTTTAGTTGTTATTTATGGACAGGTGGTGCTTCATCACAGTTCCAAGTTATCTTCAATCCATTAGGCGAGACAGGTCGTTATACAGAAGTATCTATTGGTTCTCAAGGTCAGTACTCAACCACTCAAGTTGATGGTATGGTCACTTTCACGTTAGCTACCAACACTCCTACTTTCGTATGGGTTAAGTGGGTATCTAAGGCTACTGTGGCAGGTAACAAGTTACTATGGGTACGTCTTAACGGACTTACCTCATCAGCTATTAACAACTACATGACTAAGCCTATGCTTGTATCAGGTAGTGTAGTAGCTGATTGGTCACCTGCAGCTGATGATATTGAGTTAGACATTACTAATAATGAGGCTCTAATCACAACGGAAAGTAAGACTAGAAGTGATCAGTACATAGCAATGTCTAACAGAATGGTTAATGTTGAGTCTAAGTCTACAGATGCTGCTTCTGCTATAACGAGAATTGATAAAACTATTAGTGGTAATACCCAATCGGTAGCTGAGAGTTTAACCACTCTCAAGGCAGAGACAGCCAAGTTACAAGGTACAGGCACTAATCTAATACCAAACTCTAAAGACATGGAGGGTGAGCCGTACCGGACTGACTTGTATTATGGTGGTTTTAGCGTTCTTGCAGTCAACGGTTCACGTAATAACCTTAATTATGAGAATGCTATGGTTGTTGAACTGTCTGATCTACTTGCAGGTAATTACGTACTATCATTCTACGCAAAAGCAAATAAATCAACTAATGATGTAAGGTGCTATTTTTATGCACCTAATAGCACCACCTCAGCTGTCAGTAGTACAGGTCAGACCTCTAATAAAATCAACGGAGAAATTGATGTAACTTTAACCACTGAATGGCAGAAGTATTGGATTAAGTGGACTCATACGCCAAGTGAGGGTATTAAGAGGTTAGTTATAGGTAGATCATTTGGTTCTGTTGTAGTGAATATAGCTGCTCCTATGTTCACTGAGGGTGTGGTTATACCTGCATGGCAGGACTCACTATCAGCAAACATTGAAGAGACTAAGAAAGCTGTTGCTACTGTTAATGGTTTAAGTGCTCAGTGGTCAGTGAAATTAGATATCAATGGGTATATATCAGGTATCACACAATACAACGATGGTGTAAGCTCACAGTTTGTTGTGCAAGCCAATGTATTCAAAGTTGTGAGTGGTACTAATCTTACTGCACCTTTTAAAGTAGTGAACGGTACTACTTACCTTGATAATACTATAATTAAAGATGGTGATATCACTAACGCTAAGATAGCCAGTTTAGCTGTTACCAGTGCTAAAATAGCTAGTCTGGCAGTAGATAACTCTAAGATAGCAAACTTGGCAGTAACTAATGGTAAGATTGCAGCTTTAGCAGTTGATACCTTGCAAATAGCAGGTAACGCTGTGACTGTGGCAGGTCTTTTCTACTCAGAGCAAGAAGATACGTTTAACATTGCAGCAACTGAGAGTGAGGTCGCAGTAGTAACCATAAATCCTGCAGGGGGTAGCGTGGCTGTAAGTTTTGGTTTTGAGACTTTAACGGTATCAGATTACGGTGACAGAACTGGCGCTACATTAATTCTGCGGTTAAAGCGTGACAGCACTGTGCTGCGAACTATTAAGTTCACGGCGGCAAGGCGCACTGGCTCAACATTATATGAAAATAAAATAATCAGAGAGTTTGTGACCTTCGCAACCATGCTTGATTCGCCACCAACAGGTTCTAGGCGTTACGCCGTTACAGCACAAACTGAAAATACTAACGAAGATGAGATCACATTAAAAATGAAAGCAAGATCACTAATGGTAAGCGGAGCTAAGAAATGATAACGATATTTGTATACAGATTATTAGATGGTAAATACAGTCACAAGTTTGTGTCACCACCTGATATGGCTATGTTGAATATAGATGATGGATTAGATTTCACATTAACGGCACCACCTGATTATGAGCAATCGTGGTACTGGTCAGATACGCAATGGGTATCTGAAAACTAGCAAAAATAAAGCCCCTTAATTGGGGCTTTATTTAAAGGCAGTAACTAATATTAAACAGGGATAACCTCACCACCACTGAATGTAATATCTTCTTGTTCAGTGACAGCAAGTAGTAAATCTTCTTCATCATACAAAGTACTACCTGCAACACGTACAGTAGTTACTGACATTGCTGTACCTTGTGCATCAAAGACTGACTTGTTGTAGTAGCTGTTAAATACTGCATAAGTCTCATCGTTGATTTTATCAAACTCAGCACGTACAAGACTGTGGAAAGACATAGGAGCACCCCATTGTGGGTGTGTAACAACGAGATTAATACCGTGGGTAGTCATAATAATTCCTAAATAATTAAATAAGACTTATGAGTCTAAAGCAAACATAACTCTGAAGCCAATTAAATTATGCTCTATTTCTACTAAGTAGTTACTATGATTATTATTTTCTAACTATAAGGCTATCTCATGGACATAAAAAAGTCTTTGTTTAATCTAATACGATTTAAGAAATGGCTCTGTGAAGCGAGCCATATAAAGAAAACAGCTCATCATATTACGCTATTCAGACGTTGGTTATTTATAGGTACAACCTTCGCAGAGCTGCTTAATGCCATATTTATTATTGGTTTCAGTAGTATATTCATTTATAACATACTAGTAAAACAAGGCAGTATATTTGAGTTAGCTAGTTACACAGACTTCGTAAGTATTGAGTTATGGCAATGGGTGCTCTTCTTAATACTTGGTTTAACTCAGTTAGTATCTATGTTTGTACCATCTATACGTGCCAGTAAAGTAAGTGGTTTATGTCTTGTACTATCTGCAGCTATTTGGGCGTTTATGGCAGGGACTTTTATAAGTTCAAGACATGGTACTTTAACAACAGCGCCTGTTATTTATCTAACTTGGGCTGCCGGTATAGCCCTAGCGGGTTATGAAAGAATATCCGCAGGTAAGAAAAGAGAAAAGGTGTTAAACAAGGAGTAACTATGAGCTTCATAGCTGAAGTAGTGTTAGCCCTTACTCCTCAAGTTGTATTTGGTATGGTTGGTGGTTGTATCGGTGGCCTATTCGGTATAGACAAAGAGGAATATGGTACAAAGATATCCGTGATATTAATAACAGTAGCATGCATAGCAGGATCCGCAGTAGCCGATGTGCTCAGCACTAAATATGGCTTAACTTCATTATTTGCTATCTGCTTCATTTGTGTATTTGCCGGATTGTTCGCAGGCTTTCTAATGGAAGCTGTTAAAACTGCAAGCCCACCATTAGCTAAGAAATTAGTAGATAAAGTAGGTAAAGCAGGATTAGATAAAGTAGGATAATCCTACCTAAATTAAAAGGAATATAAGCATGATTGTTAAAAATTGGACACAGGTGTACAAATCATTGGCGGTATGGTTACCCATACTTGCCAGTGCTGGCTACACTGTACTAAAGGACACAGCAGCTGCAGGTGTAATCCCTGACGCAGCACTGCCTGTTGTAGTGGGTATTACAGGCGTATTAGGTTGGGTCATCAAACAACGGAGTATCACTAAATGATATTGTTAAGTGCAGGGCACAGTAATACCGATCCCGGTGCTGTGAATAAAGATAAACGTAAAGAAGCTGATATCGCCCGTGACATGCGTAACATTGTCGCTCTCTATCTTCGTAGAGATACAAACTTTAGTATTGTCACTGATGGTGCAGGCTTAGACAATGAGTCATTAAGCCAAGCAGTTAAGCGTGTGGGTCATGGTACTGATGATCTAGCTATTGAGTTTCATTGTAATGCATTTACAAGTGAGTCAGCTAAGGGTGTAGAAGCTCTTGCAGGCACTGATGACAAGGCTATTTGTCAATCACTATGCAAAGCTGTATCTGATGTGCTCAACACCACTGTACGTGGCTCTGAGGGTGGTTGGAAGAGTGAAGGCTCTGGTCAGCACAGCCGTTTAGCTTTTGTACGTGCAGGTGGTATCATACTAGAGTTATTCTTCATCACTAATCCAAAAGAGTTGGAGATGTGGGATGCTCGTAAATGGCTTGTAGGTAAGGAGGTAGCAAAACAGATTGCTTTACACTACGAAGGTAATTAATAAAAGAAAAACCCCTCAGATGATGAGGGGTTTTTTATTGCCTAAAGAAAATTATTATTGGGCAGCTTGAGCCTGTACAGCTTTTTTAGTTTCTTCAATTTCTGTACGCATCGTAGCCACAACTTCATCAGTCAGATCAATACCAAGCATACCTACTAAAGTTGTGACAGTATCACTCTTTAGCTTGCTAACGGCTTCAGGATCGCCTTCAACTTTAGATAGCTGATCTGCAAGTGCTGATACTTGTAAATAGATAGAAACCCCTACATTAGGTGCTGATGATAAGATACGTGCCTCTTTCTCGTTACCTAACAAGATAACTACAGAATGGCTTTCATCTTGCATAGCACGCAGCTCTTCAAAATTTACTGCCAATTCATCTACTACTTGAGTACGTGTTTTCATTTCTTTGCTCCAGTTTTATTAGTGGGTAAACCAATTAACTTATTCAATTGGTTGGTTTGCAGCGCAGGTAAATGTACCTTTGCTTCTTTTAGATAATCAGGGATTATTTCAATAGACTCAGGCCATACTTTTAAGAGCTTATTGAGTGAGGTAATACTTGAGATACTGGCGTAAACTTGGGCCTGTATCTCATCTAACTGTTTCTTTAGCTTTTTTTCTTTGTCTAAGCTTTCTAAGAGGTCTTTAGCTATAGGGTGCTCCGGGTCAAAATCAATATACCCGCCAGCTTCAGGTTTGTTATCTCTTAGTAGTATACGTCTTTCTTTATGCTCTATTTTGACATAGCAACTACCTGATAACTTAATACCTAAACCATATCCAATAAGATTGTCAGGTAGGGTATCACGCAGTTTTTGCATAGCCTTGAGCACCTTATCATACTCAGCAGCTTTTTCTTTACCACCAATAGAGTGTACACGTACTCTTTCAGCAATAGCATAGCGAGCTTCTAACAGTTCAGTAAGTTCTTCGTGCATAGGTGATTGTCTACGGGCTTCCATAGCTATAGCGTCTTTGTCAGTCTTGTTTAAACGTACAGTAGTCATAATACTTTCCTTTAAATAAATAAAAACCCTAGAAAGTTCTAGGGCTGTTTGGTTAATACTTCAAGTACTAAAGTAAGATGTAGTCAGTGGCTAAAGCATCTGAGCCACTTGGTGCCCATGTAGATACCGTGCCGTTAGGTGTCATAATTGCTAGGTACGCATTGTAAGGAACCATAGTATCAGGGTCTTCCATCATAGTACCATTTACATTACGATGTGCGGGGTAGCTTGCAGCAGGTACATAGTAAACATATTGCTTATCACTATTCCAACCTTTACGAGCAATCTTACCACCGTTCTTGACCCAACGCATTGCTTCACCAAGGTCAATAATACCATCACCCATAACTGACATATCTCTAGCTTGGTTTGGTTTATTAACAATGGTTACTTTTACTTGAGCACTGTGGAATCTGTCACCATCTTCTTTGAAGAAGCCATAAACACCTGTGTCTGATTTTAGGGTACACATGTATTCTAGTAGAGGTAACAAGTTGTTTTGTAGATACTCGTTATCTTCATCACTATTATGCTCTAAAGCCTTTTGCATTATTGTGCCTCCAACTTTAAACCAATGAGTGTTTGTGACCAATTTTCATATTGCTTAATTTCTTCAGCAAGTTGGTCGTATGTTTTCCATTCAGGTAAATGGATTTCAGATAAGTCTGGGTCAATCATATCTTTACTTGATAACTCAAGAGTATAGACATAACCCATGTGAACTTGACCTACGTTGTCTGTAGTGTCCAACAAGACGATCTTAGTCTCATCTAACTTCATTGGCTTAGTATCATCAATACGCAGCTCTTCGTTCAACTCACGCATTGTGGCAGCTACTACATTCAACATATTAACGTTGATATCTGATAGCTCTACATGACCACCAAAACCACATGATAACTTACCATGTAGACGGCTTTCAGCACCTTTGGCGCGCGAATAGGTTAATACTTCATCACCACAAGTGACTAATACATAGGGCAATACTTGAGGGATGTGTTGGGCTACTGCGTGGTCTTCGGGGTTTTGGCTATCAGCTAATGAGCGATCAAGAAAGTGAAAATCTTTATCAGGGACATTAGAGATATCAAATGAGTAAGCGTAGTTACCTTGAGGTTGATTTACGATACCGATATCTTTCAATATGGCTTTACGGCTAATACATAATACTGGGTCAATCATGAATATTTTACCTTTTGTGCGGCAACTCTCTGCCTATTAAAATTGATTAAACTATCTAACTTAGTTGCATATGCTACTGCATCTTTTCGTTGATAGATAACGTGATGGCATAAAGTAATCCAACCTATCCCTCTTTCAGTACGAACCATAACAAGTTCTCCATTACCAACAATCACATTGTCTTGTCCTGGGAACTCATCATATTTAGCCGGATCTCTATGCCACATAAGTAAACCTCATAGTATTGAATGTAAAGCAGAAGTCTACCTTACATTTAGTTACTATGATTGGTTTAGTTACGTAGTTAGGGAATTAATGATATGTTTTTTCAAATCATCTTTACTTAAACCATTAGGTATAGTTATTGCACTAGCCCATGATGGGTGGAATAAATCAAGCTCTGCACCTAGCTTAACATCAGGGTGAGCAATCTCTGGTAGGTCTTGCCATTCCATCTCAGCGATCAGATTGTCATTAACAAACTTTACTACTGCTATGTCATCTTTAACCATAAGATAGATAGCATCATGAATAAGTGATATGGCAAAGATGTCATACTTAAACTCTGACTTCCATACCTTATCCATAAAGGCTATTGCTGCTCTATTGTTTAACAGGCCATAACTCTGACCTGAGATAGCATTACCTACTGAGCGAGCTTCTGCGGAGCTGATACTGGCTGTGATACTAGTGTTTAGGATAGAGCGTGCTAGTACTGGGGTACGTACACGTAATCCAAAAGCTACTGTTGCATAACCATCTCTACAGCATTCATCAAGTCTGTCTCTAATCCACTGAGCTGACTCAAAGTAAAGGTGATGGAAGTTGTCAAATACTGCTTGAGCTTCTTCCTTAGTAAAACCACAGTTCTTCATGAGTGTGTAAATAGTGCCTGCATAGGACAGTGCAAATGTAGGTGCTTTACTTGCCTGTCTCAGTTCTTTATAAAGCACAGAAACCATATTAATCTGCATGACATTGTATGTCTGCGTAGATATCTGTGTTGCTATGGGGTTGTCTTCGGTAATGTCAATTTCCATATAAAGCCACCTGCTTGTTTATTTGGGTTGTGTACAGAGTAGTAAATACGTTGTACTGGAATATCCGTCAGACTGGATGCTTCAGTAAGAGAACGATACTCACGCACAAGAACACCCTTAGCAGTATATTGAGAAACAGGCGTGGAGCGGTTAAGCCGGTACTTGGATATATTATCCCGTACATTCTGCTCCATACGTTCATCATATTCTTCTTTGTAATCATTATCTTCAGACCATTCAAGTATGTAGGATCTAACTGTTCTGCTTGATATAGTATAGCCTTTAGCAAATTCTTCAATACTTAAATTACAGGCAAAGAATGCTGCAGCTAATTTGGCCCTATCTTCACGAGACATTATAAACTTACGTGGTGGGTAATCACGCCATTCTAGATTAGTATGGCTTACGTCTGCAGGGTCACCTGATAGGTTATGTAGATAACGGTAATTGTTAGGGTTACCTACGAAGTGTAAGGCCACCAGTCTGTCCACACGGCAACTATCTTGCTGTGTCTTATCAGGGCTAAGATTAACTCTCTTGGCGTGTCCCGGCTTACCTACGTGCGCTACAGGTACTGTTTTACCTGCACGCTTATAGCTGACTATATCACCTTGGTTATTGATGGCATAAGCGCCACCATAACCCTTAATTAGTACAAATTCATTGGACATTGGGACTCCCTAAAAGTTCTGTACTTTCAAATATTGTATATTCAAGACGTTGAAAATCATCAAGGGTTTCACATTGCTGTACAGCAAGTAATAGTGCTTCAGCATCTTGTATACGTGATCTGTAATCCATGGTGTCCTGTCTGTAACTCTCAATGAGTTCATCAGTTTCTTTGATAAACATGGCTTTAATGATATCTAAGGTATGCTCATTTTCATAGACAGGGTAAGACCACAAGGTGTCATAGAGAAAATCCATGGCACCAAATTGTTTAATCCAAGTTAGTTGTATTTCCATCAAAGTCACCTACTAGATCAATAACCACGTAATGAATATTGCCGTTGTTTTCAAAGTCTTCAACAGTCTTGGCATTGTTCACAGTGGTTAGGATACCTTGGGTGTGATCTAACTCAGGTTGTGCCCAATCAAACTGTAAGTTCTCTTTGATACGTACAATCTGAGCGCCTAGATGAGCCTGTAAGTCTTCTTGAATGACTTCAAAGCTATTACTGGCTAATGCTGTGTACTGACCGTACTCAAGCTCTGTGTACTCATCGTACACACCAAAATGAATTATCTGTTTCATATTTACCTCTATTGTTTGTGTTCAGGGTACTCACTGTAGAAAGATTCTTCAGGTAATAAACCTATGTCGTAATCTTCCCGCCAAGCATCAACATCTGACACACTTTCACCGTGTGAACTTGCTATGTCAGACAATAAAGCATACCACTCTGTAAAGTTTTCCATTTTACTCTGCATCCTTATCATAAATGTATGTTGCGTTACTGGTGTGCATAGGGCAATGACCACGAGAGTAATCATTTTCCGCAATAGCTATCGCTTCTGCTTCAGACTCTGCTTCTATTAATAGTAGACCTTCACTAGTCTCTATTACTTTAATGGGGTACGTTTGCATCATACACCTCCGGAAAGCACTGTATATCAACTACAGTGTGTTTAATAAGGCCATGACCTACTATGTCCTTGGCCTGTTGCTCTGCATCTAAATCACCTGTTGCATGCACGTAGACGTTATATGTGCGTGTCTCACTAATCTCAACAGACATTAACTTACGTTCTATGCTCATAGCAGCACCTCATCAAAATTTTCTATAGTTTCAAGAGCCATAAACGTACGCACTCTATTCACCAAAGAATCTTGGCTTAGAGTTACAATATCTGTGTAGCCTTGAGCGTACTGTGAGATATGTTTATTGGTAGTACGGGAGTAGTTATACTCATCTTCATACAACACATTGTTTTCTTTGAAAGCAACTAAAGTGTCAAAAGAAAATAGCATATAACTATTCTTACCTATATGGACTCTGTGGGCATTCATACCCATTTTTTGATGTGTAATCATTACTGTGTATCTCCAAATTTTTTAAAGAACTCAAAACCAGTATATTTAGTACCTTTATGGGTAATAGTATCTGATGCTTTGAACGAGGTATTACCAACCTTATAACACTGTTCATTCTCTGTTGCTTGTTGAATGCGTGGCATTAAGTGGCCCCAATAACTATGTGCTCGTAGTGCATGACCATCATAACCATCAGTGTAAACTTTTAGCTTATTGGTATCTTTGGTCAGTAGAGCGTTGATACGATCTTCTACAATGTGTTCAGCACAGTTCGTTAGGCTGTGCCCGTGATCTTAACCACTGCTATATGTCGCCATATAGTTCAGACTATATCTTCACCTACACCATTATGTGTTTAGGTGTCCTCCGCTTCGGACCACTTGGCCCTACTCCCCTATGGGATAGTCGTTACATGTTGCTTGTATTCCCATCTAAAACCACCTGCTGTATGACGTAATTTCCTAACTACTTTAGATATGTTTTGCCAAGCTATTCCAGTATCTCTACCTGCTTGATGTAATGAAATATGTTCCGCAACTACGTTGTAGTCCATATCCATCTGTACTATAGCTACCTCTGTTGCTTTACGTCTTTCATCACATAAACCTGTGACTGCTGCGTGTTTAGCATTTTCAGAAGCTGTAGCCCATTCTAAATTATCTAATGAGTTATTTAACTTATTACCATCAATGTGATTAACATGTGCTTTATTTAGTGGATTAGGTTTAAAGGCTTCTAAGAGCAGTCTATGGACTCTCTTATTCTGTCTTTTACCATTACCATCACACAAAGTAACTATGTAGTAACCACATGATTTGTCATAAATCTGCTTAACCTCTCTCCACTCATCTATGATGATTGAAGTTTTATACTTAAAACGGCTGTAAATAACACCATTGTCAGTAATTTTATAAGCAGGGTAATCTTTAATGATTTGTTCCATAACTCTATCCTCCATCGGTAAAGTCAGACTTTAACAGAAAGAAGATAGAAATACAAGCCTTCACACGGTATTATCTCAGAGAGACTTCCACCGTTTTCAAAGGATTTAACACAGCATATTTCTATGCTGCTCGTCTAGAAATTAAACTTGCAAAATCTGCACCAAGGAATAACCAACCTGCAGGAGGTTTAAAGCATTGTTTAATTGGTTTAGAGTGAGTACTACCACTAGGAATATTCTGCATGTTCGGGTTAGAACTAGACAGTCTACCACTGAGTGTTCCACCAATATTGAAACTACCATGTAGATAGTGCCAGTTAGCTTTAGGCATGGCTTTAAGGAACGAAGGGATAAAGGTGCTGAGTAAGATAGTAACTTTAGCCAAATCCATGAGAGCTATTAATAGCATCTTCACCTGTGGATCATTGGTATGGTTCTTCAGCTTAGCAATAGTCTTAGCACCTGCGGATGGTGCACCAGTAGGTGTTGTATCAATTACAGGTAAGTCTAAGACTTCATGCAACAGTACAATCAACTGATTAGAGCTATTAGGATTGAATGGTAAATCTCTTACCTTATCCATACCGTGCTGTTTAGTTTTTAACTTGGCATTGATCTTAGCCAGTTCAGCTACCTGTATAAGATGCTTGGCTTTGAGTACATTGCTATCAGTCATGATGACATCTAAATATTTGGCTTCAAGGTCTTGTAGATACTTCTCAGTGGCATGCACTTGCTGCATATCCATAGGCATACCTACTAGTTCCATCTGAACAATCAGTTTGACACTAGGTATCATAATCTCATTGTAGATAGACTCCTGATCGTCTTTCAGCATCATAGGGAAATACTTATTAAATACGTAGTAAGTACCTACGCAGTCTTCTAAGTTATAACGTAATAACTCAGACATACTCAGCTTAGTAATATCCGTTACATCTACACCCCAATTACCTAAGTAAGGCTGTGCTAATACTTTTAAGCCAAGTTCATTACCTGCTGTGCTATTGGTAGCTAGGTAAGCAATAATCTTGGTGTCGTGAATATTACGAGTCATCACATCTAAGCCATGTAACATACCTACGTGGTCTAGTGAGTGCTTCATAAAGCAACTGTAGATGATATGTTTAATATCAAAGGTAGCGTTATGGTAGATAATCTTGCCGCGGTAACGTTCAAAGAACTGTTTGATATAACGCATTGATGCACTATCGTTACCTACAAAGAATGAAACACCCTCTGTCTGGTTCCAAGAGAAAGCAATACTACCTAAACCTGCTTCATCAATACGTAAACCATAAGTCTCAATGTCACAGGTTATCATTGGTTTATGCATTAAACGTTCTAAGGCTAGTTGTGCATCCTGTACACGTAGGTTACGGTAATACTGAGGGTCTACAAGTACTGAATCCCCTAGAGCAATATCCACACCTTTAAGATGCTTTGCCATACTTTGTATAGATAAGTCCAGTTTAGTAACTTGGTTTGGGTTATGCATGAGTACACCGTAATTAATACAGTAAGACACATGCATGTGAGTAAAACCTTTAATGGTACAAGGCAATACATAACCAGTATGTTGCTCAGCTTTCTTAGAGCCTGTGAGAATTTTAAAGTAGGCTGCATCAGCTACTAACATGTTTGTGACACCTAGCTTAACTAAGGCCGGTAACAAGTATCCAAGATATTCTTTGGCCTTAGTAGCTGTTACTTTGTCATTTGGGTAACTCAAGTCAAACGCAATTATTGAATTACGTTCAACATCTAATTTCACTAAAGGGTCAACATAGTGTTGGGCTATTCTGTCCCCTTTAAAATACTTTTCTTTAATAAGAATAGCGGTTGTATAGGTTTCTTTGAGATTGCCTGCAAAGGTTAAATGTTTCATAGCTTCCTTAGATCATTTCGTAGAGTGCTTGTTCTTTAACCAGTGTCTGCACTTCAGCTATATCCGGCTTGCTTAGGATATCTGCTACGTAGTCAGGGTCTTTAGGTACAGGTTCAATACCTTCAAGATATTGATGAGCACTCTCAGGGAACACATAGTATAAATCAGGGTATTCTACCCCGCTTGATATAAGTCTTGATAGTGCAAACTTAAAACTTTTAATCACTGACTCAATAGCTGCTAATGATTGTAAGTAGTTATCTAAATCAGGTCTTAGAGAGACTGCCAGTGAGTTAACAGGTAAGCTGTTTTTAATGATGTAAGTCTCACCTTTATAAAAGAAATTAGGAGATTGCATTTCGGTAACTTGTTCGTTGTAAATCACTGTAAGCATTTTAGATACATCTCTACTTACTGCCCCATACACCCTACAAGCAATGGTGTAAGGACTTAAAAGTGTCTTAACCTCTTTACTTCTTTTACGTCGTGTTGGTCGTTTCATCTTGTCTTTCCTCAGATATTAAACGTGTGTGAATTACTTAGAATGTTTTAAGCCATTATCTTTAAGCGTGTCATATTTCATACGCTCATACTCATAAAGACTCATTGGATTACCGTAGATGTTTACAGGATAGGCTGCATCCCATGCATCACCATTACTGTCAATAAAATCATTTTCCTCTTTAACAATGAGTACATTAAACTTCCCATTGTCAGAGTTGTATGCAATAGCGGGTATGTAGGTACAACCATCCTCTAGCATCTTACCAATGTGTGCTTTAGTATTTTGAGCATGGGTCTGTTGCTCCATGGCTTTCTGTTCCCATAAAGGATCTAGTTTAAACATTATCCAATATCTCCAGTTAAGTAAATGTGCTCAGAAGCACGTGAGAATGATACGTAGATTAGGCGGGCTAGTGCCACTGGATCACGCACATACGATAGTGAGCTTAAATCAATGTAGACGTTCTTGAACGTACTACCTTGGCTCTTGTGTACTGTACTTGCATACAGAGGACGTAGATCAGCCATTGAGTCATATAACTGATTGGCTTCACGTGCATATAGAGAGTCATGGTCATCTACGATCTCCATAAGGCGTTTTAAGCACTGTTTAGGTTGGTCTGGTACAAACACCTCAGCTGTGGCTGACATGCTCTGTATGTGGAATATGGTGCCATTACAGAAGTCTATTGCTGACTTGTACACTGACTTATCTATGATGATAACTTCTTCATCTGTCTTGATACCTTTCACATAGTTATTACTAACTACAGTATCGCCTCCTACAAGCTCTGTACGTCCGTTAGCCATCTGAAAGAGGTTCTTGTTGTGGTGTTGTACCACAGCGTTAGTTCCTGCCAGTACACGGTTGTGTAGGGTCAGCTCTTCATTTGTAATAAACACATCTTCAATTTTTTGATTAAAGGCTGCATTATCTAAATAGCTGATCTCATCACTAAGTGTGACTTTAGGGAATGGTATAGAACCTTCTGACTCAATGAATGCTTTAAAGGCTTCACAGATGTCACCAATCTTTGGTGCATTGGTTTGGCGTACTAGAGTGGTTAGTTTGATTAACTCATAACCTTGCTCAAATACTGGACAGTGATCAGACTTAACTGGTGTGAGCTGATTAGCATCACCAATATAGATAATCTTCACATTTTTAGGTACAAGGTCAGAGATAAACTCCAACAGCTTATTATCAATATATGAACACTCATCAATGATAAGCACTGCAGGGTGTTGCCCAATCTTATCTTGAGCATTCTTACTGTGTGTTAAGTAACCACGGTAAGGTCGCAAGTTCAGTAATGAGTGAATGGTGTTCACTTCCTGATTAGGCAAACTCTTTTGAATAGCTTGCTTGGCCTTATTGGTAGTGGCAGTGAAGAACCATTTACGTGCTTTAGGGTTATCATCCAAAATACCGTCAAGTTTTTCAAGCTCACGGATATCTGTAATTACCTGAGTAATAGTAGAAGTCTTACCTGTACCTGCTGAACCAGTAAGAATAATTGGCTTAGTCTCATTACCTTCAATAAACTCAACAAGCCTATTCTTGGCTTGCATTTGATCTTTGTTTAAAACAATCATTAGTCTTTCCTTTAACGTGGTATATCAACGTGAATAACTTTCCCATAAGGGGCTTTAAATCGTGGGTTATTAAATATTACCCAAACCACAGGCTGTTTAGGCTTAGGTAGGTTAGTGCCAAACTCACCATCAGTAATGACAATGAGTGCTTTAGAGTCTCTTGATTTCATGAATGCTTCAATAGCTACGATAGGTCGTGTACCGCCTCTACCCTTGAACTCAACACTGAGTAATTGGTTTAGAGATTTCACATCTTCTACGCTCTGCAATAGGTGGTCAAACTGCATAAGCTCAATAACTTTTGGTTTGAGTGTTTTAAACACTGCTAATATTTCAGATATGAATTGGTCAAACTGATTATTAGTAACACTGCATGATGCGTCTAAAGCAAAGGTGATCTTATCTAGAGATACATCTTTACGAACGCTTGGTAGGTAAAACTCTTGGTATCGTCTATTAGGTCTGGACCAAGTGTAATTATGCTTGTCTAAAGTTGTAAAGAACTTGCGAGTGACATGGCGCCAGTTAACTTTTGGTTCTGTCATATTGATAAGCATACGTCTTACAGACTCTGGTACTGACCCGCCTGCACCTCGCATATCAGCTAACTGGGTAGCTCTGCTAATTATATTCTCTACATCAGATTGAACGTCTACGGCCTCTTCTTCATTGTCAGGTTCTTCAATATCACCACCCATACCATTATTAGGTAAAGTGTCAGGCAGTAGGTCATATACTTCTTCTGTGCTCATACCTCTGTATTTCTCATCGTATAAACCAATAGGTATAAACTCTAATCCTTGTTGGACAAGCTCATAATTGATTACATAGTCTGCAGCGATATTGAACTTCTCATGATCTCTGGCACCTCTACGTAGCATATGAGTGTACACAACATGCATTGTCTCATGGGCTAGTAGAAAGACTCTCTGAGTGGGTGGTAGTGCCATAAAGAAGTGTGGGTTAATACGTATGTACTTACCGTTGGTAGCAGCAGTAGGTACTTTGTCATCATAGAAAGCATCTAGTGAACACATAACAGTGCTAACAAAGACAGTGTTCTTCATTTTCATCATGTCAATTTTGGCAACTGACAAGGCCTTATCTAATACTTCTTTAGTATGCATAATATTTACCTATGTTTTAAAAAGTTTAACTATAAAAGATTATCTAAATACTCAAGTTTAACTAAACCAGTTAATTCTCTTTTGAGATTAGTATCTTGTTTACTACGTAGACTGGTTGTTACATACTTGAGACACATAGTAGAAGTGGCTGTAGCGTCATCAGTAAGTAGGTTCTGTATTCGCATAACACTTAGTGCCCTACCCATATACTCTGTATAATCACGTAGAATGATGTAAACAGCGTCACTAGGGATTGCTGGCATACTTTGGTATAAACCAAGGTAATAAATCTTTAGCATATGTGCAGCGAGTTCCTTATCACTAGGCATTACATACTTTTTCATAGTAAGTCATCCAATTGGTTTAACTTGATCTCCTCTGCGATAGCATGAACTAAAGCTTGATCACCATGTAACTGTTGATACAGGTATCTATCAAGAAATATTAGGGTGTCTAAGTGTTCAGGATTGATGATACTTTCACACTGCATCTCATGTACAAGAAGATTGGTAATGAAGATATAGTATTTACTCAGCACAGATTTAGCAAAGGTAAGACTTGCATAATCAGATAGCATAGATCCAGTATTCTTGTGGAATTTGTAAATTACTACAGCTAACTCACTGTCTGACATTTGCATATTCATAGCATCTTATCCATAGCTTTTAGCCGCATATACTCTTCAGCAGCTGTGAGAAATTCTTTATCAACTTCATTGTCTTTGTTGAGCGCCAACAGACGATCCAAGTTCATGTGTATTTCTTCAAACTCACACATCTCATGTAGTTCCCTATTCTCAAGAACCTCAATAGTATTAGAATACTTTTCTAAGGTTCTCAGGAATGTGGACACAATAAATACATGAACATTAACACCTGTAGGTAAGTCTACGTTTGAGAAAACTAACTTTACTGATTCATCTATAATGTTCATGGTTTATTCCTTACATGATTTCACGGGATAACATGATACGCCAGTCACGGAGTTTGGCAGCTAATACCGTTGGATTACGTGCTTTGATATCACGTAAAGCGCATACCTGCAACTCAGGGGCATACTGTCGTAAATGTTGCTCACATAGGTGTGCATTATCCATATCAATATTGTGAGTTACTAGGCCCATTGTGGCCCAACGTACACTCATATTATCACTTGGTTTATGGCCTGTAGGATCAGCCATGATTTCTTCAAAACTTGGCAATTCTTTATAGAGCTGTAAAAAGCTCATGAACTCAGTAGCAACACCATCACCAATATATGAAGCTATAAGTGGCTTGTGCTCACTGTTTAACTGGTTATCGGTGGTTGCATCGGACAGCATGTTAATACTACGTGGACAGCTATATGGCTTGTCTGTGTCTGCATTAAACATATACCCATACTTAGGGAAACGGCCAAAGAAGCTGTATAGACGGATATCAATCTTACCTGCTGCCCATTCCATCCAATCTTCATGATTGTAATCAATATAGAAGTGAGCAAATCGTGAGATCAGTGCTGTACTCATAGGAGATACAATTGCATTGTCTGACTCAAGATTACCTGCAGCTAATTTGTATAGCTTAGGGTGTAAGCGATGCTGACCTACCATGTGATCAAGAGTGAATTTATATGCCGCGGCTTGCACCGCCTGCACAGCTGAGTTCATCTCATCCATCATGACTAACCAACCACTATAACCTTCTGGTATAGGTGTATCTTCTGTTGGGAATGTGTCAAAAGGCATGAAGCGAGCAATACCCTCACTAAAACCGGGTAAACCATTAAAGTCAGATGGATCCATCTCAGTTAATCGTAGATCAATGAACTTCAAATTATGTTTCTTGGCTAGCTGACGACCTACTGAAGATTTACCAATAGCAGGTGATGAATGCATGAAAGGTGTGTGTGGGTTCTTACCAAACCAAACCATTTCAATTAGTGGTTGTACTTGCTTAAGTGTGATGTTCATGTGCAATATTTCCTATAGTATTTTATCAATTTTATTTAAGTGGATACACTCTATGAGTGCGTTGTATAAAGGGCATCCTTCAATAGGCACTAGATTAACTATCGCAATAGTGACTAACATTTTGTTAGATTGACCCTCTCTTACTAACTTACGTACATACTTTATGTTTTGCTCTCTATAAGCACTGAATAAGGATATTATGTATTCATCATAATTATCTGAGTACAGGTGATCCATGTAGTCTCTATGTGCTTCTTTAAATAACTGATCAGCTACAACCTCTGGAGTTGTATGTCTCAGTACCTTAATGAAGTTAGCTCTACGCATAGTAGACTCCTACAGAATGTCGTCCAAGAGAATCAGCTTTATAGCATTTGCCAGTTGTTCATTAAGTGCGGCATAAGGGTTCAACAGTACATCATGAAGGTACTGTAGTCTTTTAAACATTTCAGTATCTTCATCAAGTTTGCTAAATTTAGAAACTTGTTTCATAACATCTAAGGTTATACCCAAGTATTCATGTAAATCTGCAATCCAGTATGTAGCTGTAACTCTAGGCGATATAGAAGAATCAATATCCCTATCTTCTGCCATAATTAAAGCTACTATTTCCTCTGTGCTGTACATAATGTCTCCTAAAGTAGACTATCTATACGTTTGAGTAATATGGCTTCTTCCAGTAAGTCTGCTAGCACATTATTTTCAGGGTACAAGAAAGTCTGTTTTACTAAGTCATAGGCTTTCTTTACTTCAGGGTTTTCACTAGCTATAGACCTGAACTGCGACCTTAATATACTGTCACAGTATTTTCTGCATGTTTCAGTGATTAAGTAGTCCATAGGCATGTCTGGTTGGTCTACGAAGTGCTGCATCACTGAGTCAAGAATTTGCATCTTACGACTCATTAAGGGGATTGGTTCCAAAAGTGAGCTTGTTTAAGTGGTTGTTTAAACCAGTGACACTATGTATGCCTAGCTTCTCCAGACGCTCTAACAAGGCATGTTGATCTTTGGTTTTGTACCAAGATAGGCTGATTTCTTTAACATCAGCGAGTGCTCTTTTAACAGCATTTACACTGATACCAACATCAATTGCAATGTCTTCAGGCAGCTCCCCGTTACGGAATCTTTGGGCTATATATTGCTTCTCATTTAGGTTCAATTTCATGCTAAATCTCTCTTAGTTAGATGTTAGGGGGTTGTCAGGTCAAAACACGTTTTTGGCAAGTGTTAGGTGTCAGTTATCTCTAAAATGGCGTATATAGTATTACCACCTGAAATGAGCATATCACCGTTATCAATTCGTGAATACCAACCGGTATTCAATGTGTAGTTAGAACCTGAATAAGCAACTATTGTGTGTTCCTTACCTACTTGTAATTCTGGGTGGTGACTATCACAGACACTTACTACATACTTAGTACCCTTCTTTGGTCTAGACATAATTAATTCCTTAATGAATTTGGTTTAATTGAGCGAGTGTGGTGTATTGGATACCACAGTTCACTAAGTGTGTTAAGACTTCAATACGGTGTTGTAACATCTGAAAGTCTTTGCTTGATGCATACTCCAAGTCTGCTTCACACTGTTGGAGTAATTCATCACAGTTGTACGTTGGTTCTGCTTCGTTGATGTTCATATAAGGCCTATGCTGTCTTTACTAAGCCCATATGTACATACACTGCTTCTTGCGTAGTCTTACCATTAATGGCTTTAGTGTGAATGTAGTTACGGACTGTGAATGGGTAATGTGGTACGAAACCACGGCTAATTAGTGCTCGGTCTAAGATGGCATTAAAATATGGGGCACCACCGCACATGACACCATCTACGTCTGGGTGGTTAAGTTCTTCAAGAATATCCACCACTTTCTCTGCACAGATACGCAGCTCTTGAAGTGTAGGGATAGGTTGAAAAGTACATAAGCGGTTGATACGGTCAATGATGTACTCAGGTAGATCAACTACTCCGTCATCCAATTGACCTTGAGTAGCTTTGTGGCGGGTAATATTTAAAATAGGCATTTTTTAATGTTCCATAAAAGAAAAAAGACAGCCATAAGGCTGTCTCTAAGTAAGTGTTTAACACTATGTATAGGTTATAAATAACTCATCATCATAAGTGTCCATAGGTATGTCTATATCAGACAGTAGCTCGTTTATTTCATCTTCTCTTGACTGTTCTTTTTCACTGTCTGTCTGACTAAAGTGGTCTGAAATTTTTTGGTATAGATTACGGTTCATAGTTATAAATTCCTGAGTGTATTCAGATAGTCTATAACCATGAAACCTGCGATACCTAATATACTTTGCCTTAGAGAACTTCAGTAAGAACGCTCCAAGATCGTAGTGTATTACCATCAAAGTGTCCTCTGATAGGTATGCCTACCAACTGTTCTACAGTATTTACTTTGGCATATTTCAAAGTATCTGACAAGTGCTTTAGGACTTCAACAGCTTGCTGTGCACGATCTTCTTCTGTCCACTTAGTGTGTTCAGTATGTTCAACACGGTTAAAATCCAATATAGAGTGTGAAGTCATAGTGCCTGAAGAGCCACCATTAAATGACAATTCTAAATGTAGCCCTAACATAGTGTCATTATAAGCACCTATGCCAAAACTGGCTTTACTGATTTTACCTAATTTATTGTCCATCATAGTCTTTACCTTATTAATAGAATGAGCGAAACAGCGCACAGGTGCGCCCTGTAATTAATTCACTGGTACAAACTCATCATGAAAATCGTATATAAATGAAGGGGTTTGTATATTACCTTTGCTGTCTTCGTAATATACAGTGTCCTTCTTTACATCATATACAAATACAATTTCATCTGTTTCAGTTGAACGGTAAGATTTCTGTGCATATATCATATTAACTAATTCCATAATTTGATTGACGAATAGTTGCTGCTAGTTCTTTAGTGTTGCCGTACTTCTGTACTACATCAGCTGACTGATATACTTGGTTTAATAAGTCATCAATCAATGTGCTGTCACACAAGTCTGCAAGTATGTTGGCATAAGTCTTACGTAATTGATTGCAGTTGTTTGGGTGACAAGCGAATGAGTCATGAATAAGTACTAATTCAAATGGTTTATGTTCTAAACACATCTCTAACATGCTGATAAGTTTCTCACGCATATCGGCAGGGAAACCATATATCTCACGGTCTGTTGCTTCAATGACAGTCATATCAACTATGCCAGTGTCATTCCATACATCAAGATAGTTAGAGTCACAATCTCTGTATACACCGTCAAAACGTTTTAAAGTGTGTAGTAGCATACGTACCATTTTAGGGCTGTAGTTCAGTCTACGTACCATAGTTCTAAGTACGTATGCATCAATACTATGCACTACATTAGCGATAAGGCTTACACCTTGCTCTAATGGGGTTACAACACTGTGTGTGACTACAGGCGTGTATTTCAATTGTGCCACATGGATACGTGACTCTACTTTCTGAGTGATCGGCACCATGGCTAAGTACCCATCAGGTAACTGCCATGAGTTACGGTCTACCTTGTCACTCCATGCTGCTCTAAGCATTTCTAGTAAGTCCATAGCTCCTGGACACTCTTCATTAAGAGTTTCATAGAACAGAGGGGTTAAGTCACCAAATACCTCTTTAGGTGCTGCTAGTGAGCCATATAAGCCTTTCATAACAGCTGACTTAGCCTGCTTACGTGTCACCTCTACAAATACCTTTCTGTTCATGGCTTGGGTGATTAGTGTGTATGCATCCGTACGTACATCTGAATGGATCAGGCCTGTGAGTGCACAGCCTGCCTTACAGCCCATTACAACAGACATAAGCTGCAATCCACTACATACAGCATCTAAAGCTGTTGTGTGTCCTGTAGGAAGTCCCTGTTGGGTCATACGTAGAGCATTGCCTGCCTTTCTGTATAGGATTGGCTCATCTGCATCAACATCCAGTTCTTCTAATTTATCTATGTTGTCTTTAACCCATTGGATACGTACTTCATAGACTTCCTTGTCTAGACCATAATGATTAGCGATATCAATGGCTAGGTACTGCATTGGGGTATAAGTATTGAACATTGTATGACTCTCTTATTTATGTGAGATTGATTAGGTGTCGGTGGCCCCGCTTACGCTAAGCCACCTAGTGAGGGTTATTTGAACGGTCTTAGTTTAGGTATCCGTATGTGTGGAGCTAGGTTAGTAAGTCCATCTGAACTACCCATTAAGGATTCTGACTGTTTCTGTAGTTCTTCAAGATACTCTTTACCATCATCAGTTAAGCAGTATTGCCTATGAGCACTGTCGTACTGTCCAAAGGTTAGATAACCTTTTTTATGTAGTTTGTAGGCTCTTGAGTTATTTACACTATCTTTAGAATTGTGTCTATTAACTAAAAACCCTAACTTATTTTTAGCTAGTTTTAGTATCTGCTCATCTGAAAACTTTAATACATTTTTCTTAGGCATAACTAACCCTTATTTATTACGTTGCTTTAAGCGTCTTGCCTGCTCTTGGTTGGTGTTGTACACCTGATACACCTTACGCTTCTTGGTTCTTGGTAAACCAAAGGGTGAAGTTACTGATGTCATTTGAAATGTTGCTAGTAACTGTGCTGCCATTAATTGTTTGTATGCTTTCATTATAATTCTCCAGTAATTAACTCTTTATGTTTAAGATTGATTGCTGCTTTTTCGTATGAGCTACCCTGTGTGTTGAAGTGATAACCCTGACAATACAGTCTGCCACGCTTATCAGGCTTATGGTTGAACCATAGTGTACGCTCAGCTAGCAGAGTCTTTAGGTAATTGAATTGCTCTAAGTATAATTCACGTGTGATTAGTTCATTGCGGTATATCTCCCTGTCTGCTTCACGAAGGCAGTAAATATCCAATGGTGTCAAATACTCCCTGTGCCATGGTTTACCTTCCTGCGTTATGAATGTGTCTAGCTCGTACTCATTAGCATTTAGCTTGTTGATTACATCAAGACTGATGTTACCGTTGTGCTGATTGTACTCACCTCCTAGTACCATACTGTCTTTGTTGATAGTCAAATAGCCTGACTGATCATTCTTTGTGATACGTTGTGGTTTCTCTATCATAGGTGGTAGATAACAACCTACTCTGATCTGTCTCACAAGGCTCTCTGACAGCTCTATTGTTGTATACACCACCTGTGTACCTCCGGCAGATTTCTCAACGTTGTAGAGGTCTGTAGGCTGTAATAGAGCTATTAAATCACATGAGAGTTGGATACTATCTAGTTTATCCAATTCAGGAGATAGATTAATCATACCTGCTATGCTGACTAGAGGTAGAGCTTTCATACAATTACGTGATATTTTAGTCAGCACTTTGATTACTACTGACTCTCTATCCATATGTCTTATGGCATCCTTCCTACGTTCATGGGATTCCCACTTAGTATCTGCTAGCCATTCTGAGTAGACTTCTACACCTCTTGCTACTTGTGGGTATAGGTCAGCAATAAGCTCTTGTTTAACTTTCTCCTCTACATGCTGTACGTGCAGTAGGTGTTCCATCTTAATCTGACTTATACGTATCATGTTCTACCCTTATTTATGTGGGATTAATTTACTTGTCTAATAATTCGTTTAACTCTTCTACCTCACCCGCATAACGCTTGGCTTTATCATAGTAGTATTTACCATACTCTTTAGCGATCTCAATATCCCATAGATACTCAGGCAATACTTTCTGTAGGTGAGCTACTACTCCTACATCGGGTACTAACTCCAACAGCTCTAAGTGAGACTGTATATATTGCACACGCTTTAGGTATGTCTGGTTTAAAGGTGTGGGTGTTGTTTCAAGTAGTCTGTTAGCCTCGTCACGCTTCTTATCAGCCTTATGCACTAGTTCAAGTATCTTCTCTTTATCTAACATGGTTTAATCCTTATGTGAACATTGGGAATATTAAGCAAGCTGCATAGGCCACCACAATAGTAGCCACAAGCAACAGCAGTAGTACATCTAGTTTACCCATCTTTAAGTCCTTAATGTTTGGTTTCAAATACAGCGCAGAGTGCGCCCTTACAGGATATTGTCTAACTGAATGAGCTTGTATGCATCCATGACAGCATCTACTAGAGGTGTCTTATCTACAGCATTAAGAGAGTGTTTAGTATCGTACCACTTGCTATAGTCAAAAGGTTCTGATAACTCTAAGAAACGCAAGTGCTCTTCAATTTTGCCTTGTATTTTAGAGGGTATAAATAACTCCAATTGGTCTGTTGTATACTTACTACTTTCAAGCTGCTCTAGTATATTAGATACGTCTAATTGAGAGGGTGTTGATATACGCTCTGGAGATATCATAGTATCAATACGTAGCTTGTCTACAGCTTTTAATAATTTCTTGTACAGCTTAGGACTATTAGTTAGCAGATTCTCTATACGTGTAATTCTAGGTATTGGACCAAAAGTATTATGCACGTTGTGAAAGTAATCTGGACTATCTACATATTTCTGCATTAGAGTTGTCACTACACTTTGATTGTTACGGTGCATATGTAAAAGTACACTAAATTTAAGCATAGCTTGTATGTGGTGCTTATCTGTTCTCATAGTAAATTGTCCATTAATATAAGTGATATTTCTTCTGATATGTACGCTACTATTTCTTGCATTTCAGGTAGCATCTCTGCCAAGCAGTGCGATACGTATCGTGACCTATCATGGAATACCACACCTGCTTCATCAGCATAATGATACAGGTGATATACCAATACTCTATGTGAGAAATCACTAAGTAATTCATCTTCTTGCGCATACAATGATTTACGTTTTATAGGTGCAAGTATGGTGTCTATATTCTGTACTACGGTATCTAAGTGAGTAGTCATAGTATTTTATCCAACCTCTTGAGCCGTACTAGCTCTGTGATTTTAGGGTATATACCGGGATACATATCCATCATCTGAGCACGCATCTTAGGTATGTCTGCGTATCTATTGTGGCTTGCTGATGTTATCAATGCACTTGTAATAATAGCTCTGACCTCAATAGCCAAAGGTGCTCCAGTATCTCTGTGGTTCTTCATTAGGTACTCAGCTAAACTGTCTGTGTCATACAGGTCTAGTTCATCCATAATCACCACCAGTATCCTGAGTGTATTCTACCGTCTATGTTCTGACCTCTGAGATACCTACGGAACTTTCTCTCAGGGTCATAAGCATTCATCACTTTAGTCTGTCTATCAAACATCTCTTGCTTGTCATTACGTCTACGTGACTTGTCTGACTGTATTGCTCTCAACATCTTTCTTTGCTTAGATGGTTTCATATCATTTCCTTTTGTTTAAACACATAGGGCACAAAGGGCGTTAGCCCCAAGCACCCAACTAAACTACAGTATTTCATCTATTTTCATTAATTCTATTTCACTTCTTACTGCTTTCCTTAAAGCGGGTGAAGGCCCTAGTTCACCTTGTCTTTTGATTAATTCACGCTCAGACTCTATGAACTCTTTTGTATTATCTGAACGTATTAAGTTGTTTGTGGTTTCAAATATAAACTGAGCGAACATACCATTAATGATTGCATTTGTGTCTGCGCTGTTGATATCAATCAGGTAGCTGTAAGATAGCATAGTGTTCAATACATCGGCAGCAGGTTCAAATGATGGTCTTTTATACACAGCATTTACTACTATACCTAACCCATTTTTAGCCATTGTTTTTACTCCTTGATACAGATAATCTGTATAGCACCGTAACGGTCTACGGCAGATTCATGTAGTTCACCCAAAAGCTTAGAGATATCCATGGTTTAATAGCTATTCAAGTTTGAGGGATTGAGTGACGGCTATAACAGAATAATCACTGTATCTTTCTAGTGACTTATCTTTAACTATTATTTCTTCAACCATCTCCTGTGCCTGTTCAGTTGAGGTGGCATAGACTATTAGCTGTAAAGGTTGGGTATAATACTCAGTCCAATGACCACTAGGTATTGAGCTATACTCATCTGTATACAAATACATAGCACTCTTATTTCCTGCAAGAGAGACTACATAAGCACTCATAGGTGGGTCAATAGCGTCTAGTGACTCTACTGCTTCTATTGTTTTAAGCAGCAGTTTGTAATCACTAGCACAGTCTTCAGGACTCACAACAATGCGTAGTAATCTTTTCAGGTCTAATTTCTGATCGTGTGTAACCTCATACTTATTGATGATTTTGCTAGCCACTAATGGAATATTTTTAGTATCTGGCTTGATCTCTCTCAAGCCTTGAATTAGTAGCTTTTTCTGTTTACTGTTCATGTTGATATCCTCAATGATCGGGTAAAAGCGCACCAGTGCGCTCTATAACATTCTATCTAAATCGTGGAGTCTTAATGCCTCTATTAGCATGGTCTTCAACTCACTAGACATCTCTGCATTTTTATTCATGGTTTATTACCCATTGATTTCAAGCCCGCTAAGAATATCTCTTCTTTAGCAGCAGCTATTAGTGCCTTGTCTATGTCAGCTCTTGTCTCACCTATGACTGGTAAGTGAGATACATCTACATCAACAGTACCAATTCTAACAGTGGCTATATATCTCTTACCTGTGAATGCACCTTTTACTATAACTGTAAGCATGCTTTGGTTTCCTTATAGGATTTCATCTAAGCGTTTAAGTCTTATTAATTCAACTATCTCTAGTAAGAGATCATCTGTTAATTCATAGTTAACTATCTTGTGGTGCTCTTCTATGGACTTACCATAAGGTAAGTTAGTAAGTATTAGCTTAATATCTGCATTGTCTACATAACTCTTGAATAGCTTACGAGCTAAGGTCTTAACGTTACCTTTAGATATATCATGGTTACTATTACCCATTATATCTTGTGCGCTAAATGATGGTGGCTTATACATAGTATTACTCCATGCGTTTACTGTCTTTGCTCTACGAACTAGAGAGGTTAATACCCCTCTAATTCCACCTTGTGTAATGCAATACGTGCGTCACTATTCGTGAACTCTTTATCCACTGCTGTACATGCACTGAGTACAGTGAATAGGATTAGGATTGTGAATGCTTTAATCATGTTTAACTTCCTTTTGGGTGATCAGTATAGGTCTTGCTAATTCAGTGTACTCAGTTTCACTGTGCAATAGTGTTTTAGCATTAGGTTTTACGTGCATTACTAAGTAACCATTAATGTATGAACACTCATCAGCTTCTGACACATCAAGTCTAATGTTAGTAGCTATTTTACCGTTTTCGTGGAACTTAATTGCTTTCTGTTGAGGCCACTGACCGTGTACTTGAGCTGCAATTAACTCAGCTACTACTTCTTTAATCATACTATCTGAAGTCATTGTACTATCCTTAGTTTTATTGGATTAGGTGGCTACACACACTATTGTATGTAGCCGTTGGTATTACACTCTGTAGACAGCCATAACTACCCATCCATCATCACGAGCCATCTTAGCTGCTGCGAATGATGATAGTGCTACGTATTGGGTGTGAACAGCACAACGGGTGATAATATTAAATGTATGCATTAGGTAGATTCCTATTTAGTAAGTACAGTTTCAAGGTGTAGTTCAATGGTGGCTAACCATAATAGAAGCTCTGTATCCATGCTGATTGGCTCTACAGTGGCTTCAAGTCTATTCTCATGTATGTTCATGTCTTTTACTCTCTAAAGTTGTGTGATAACGAAATACGGACTAACCATGCGAGTGCACAGTTAGCCGTAAGAGTGGTGTCAGGTTTACATGAAGGCTGATAAATCCTGAGTGATAGCTTCTTTAGCACTAACACCAGACTGGTTGTAATAAGCGTCTGCGATTGCTGAACCGAATGCATTCTGAACAAATGCTTCCGATGCTTGACATGCCTGAACATAATCAGGGCAATGGTCAATAGGAAAGCCTCCAATTGAGTTAACTGGATGACGTTCTGCACCTTTACGATAGAGATTAACCCAATGGATAGATTTCTCTTGAGTGCTGTCGTTTGCTGCTGATGCTTTGTTTACGTTGCGAGCCATGATGATATTCCTTATAAGTTAGAACGAGATTGTTCTACTCAAAGGGCGATAGCCCCGAAGGATTACCTAGAATACCAACTCACATAGTTGTAGATGTACAGTCTAGCGAGGGACAGATGTGCTCTCCCGTAGAATACAGATTTGGGGAATAGTTGTAAGCTACGCTAGCCCACCTGTACTGTCACGAGCTTGTGTTGTTGTGTACTTGTGTTGTAGTGGATCACTGACCATAAGGCCAATGATCGTTAACACTTAACCGAAGATATCTTTGTTTAATTGATCCAATGTTTTCTGGTCAATCTTGCGAGCTTTACGACTGGCGATTAGCTTCTGAGCTGCTTCGTCACGGCTCTCACTTAGGTTGTAAGTGGTTTGATCCACAAGGATTTCTAAAGGCGTGGTGACTTTAGTAACGATGCGGAACAAAGAGCTAAGCATTTTGAATAGGTCAGATAACATTTGCATGGTAATACTCCAATAGGTTAGCAACATTGCTACAGAAAGGGCGATAGCCCAAGCTGACAACTTGTTGGCAGTGAAAGCGTTTTACGGAGAACGAGTAAGAATCCTTTTTATATGGTGATTAGTGGGGGGGG